>Ga0207720_100070_pt1 | contig 109160 bp, 117 predicted proteins | sample A23P2SouthBayCA_2_FD_187751 | JGI IMG/M metagenome (GOLD analysis project Ga0207720, IMG submission 187751) | Aerobic enrichment media microbial communities from Eden Landing Ponds, California, USA - A23 E3 (2) (SPAdes) | ecosystem: Environmental > Aquatic > Marine > Unclassified | place... | reverse complement strand
GCTGTCCCGCCGTTCTCCATCGGAGACGTGCGGGGCCGGTTCCGCAGTCGTCTCGTCGAGACGGTGCGCGCCCACCGTGGTGTCGCCGTCTACGACGCCGACGCCGGCGCGTGGGAGGACGACGGGTTGACCGAGCCGGCGCCCCGGCGACCCGAGCGGCCACCCGACATCCCCGAGGACGCCGCCTTCCCCCGAGCCGCCTACGAGGCGTGTCTCACGGCCGACCAGGTCGAGGCGGTTCGGACGCTGGAATCCCTCCGGGACGCCGGCACGGCGGTCGTCCTTGAGGCAGACCGCGGCCGGGGGAAGTCCGCCGCCGCCGGCCTCGCTGCGGGTGCGCTTGCGGCCGATGGCAGGGACGTGCTCGTCACCGCGCCGAGCTACCGGAACGCGGCGGAGGTGTTCGACCGTGCCGCCGCGCTGCTCGCCGACCTCGACGTGCTCGCCGACCGCCCGGACGGAACCCATCCTGTCTCGGCGACGGGTGGCGGTCGCGTCAGGTACGCGGCGCCGCCGGAGGCGACCGAAACAGACGCCGACGCCGTCGTCGTCGACGAGGCGGCTGCCGTCCCGGTTCGGCTTCTCCGCGAGTTCGCGACTGGCGAGACGCCCGTCGCCTTCGCGACGACCGTCCACGGCTACGAGGGGTCGGGCCGGGGGTTCGATGTCCGGTTCCGGGGCTGGCTCGCCGACAGCGACCGGTCGGTGACCGAGTACGCGCTGTCGGAGCCGATCAGGTACGCCGCTGGCGACCCCGTCGAGGTGTGGCTGTTCAGGGCGCTGCTACTCGACGCCGCGCCGTCGGTCGAGTCGCTCGTCGCGGACGCGACGCCGGAATCGACGCGGTACGTCGCGCTCCATCCGGACGCGCTCGTCGCCGACGACCACCTGCTCCGGGCGGCGTTCGGCCTGCTCGTCGCCGCCCACTACCGCACCGAACCGGACGACCTCGCGCGGCTGCTGGACGCGCCGAACGTCACGGTACGCGCGCTCACCCACGATGGCCGCGTCGTTGCCGTGGCGCTGCTCGCGTGGGAGGGTGCCCTCTCCCCGTCGCTCCGCGAACAGATATACGAGGGGGAGGGCGTCCGGGGGAACATGCTGCCCGAGGTGCTCACCGCACAGCTCAGAGACCTCGATGCCGCGGCGCCGCGCGGGCTTCGCGTCGTCCGCATCGCCGTCCACGATGCGGTCCGGTCGCGAGGGCTCGGCACCAGACTGCTCGACGCAATCGAAGGGGAGTTCGGCCAGGACGGAGCGAGCGCTCCCGGCTTCGACGAGCACGGCCCCGACGCACTCACGGCGCGCCACGCGGCGCGCGACGACCCCGTCGACTACCTCGGCGTCGGGTTCGGTGCGACCCCCGAGCTGTTGCGGTTCTGGCGGCGCGCCGGCTACCGGACGGTCCACCTCTCGACCACCCGCAACGACGCCTCGGGCGAGCACTCGGCGCTGCTCGTCCGGCCGGTCACCGACGCGGGCGAGTCACTGCTCGCTCGCAACGGCGCGTGGTTTCGCAGACAGGTTCCCGCGCTGCTGTCCGACGCGCTCCGCGACTGCGAGCCTGGGGTCGTCGTCGGGACGCTCCGCGCGACCGACGGGTCGTTCCCGCTGGACCTGACCGAGCGCGAGTGGCGCGCCGTCGCGGCCGCGGCGTACGGCGACGGCTACTACGGCTCCGCGCCGCGGCCCTTCCGTTCGCTCGTCGCCCGCGGGGTCGCCGACGGCGTCGTCGAGGGGGAACGCGCCGAGCTGCTCGTCGCCCGCGCGCTACAGGCGCGCCCGTGGGCCGACCTCGCCGACGCGTTCGGCCACGTCTCCGAACGACAGTGCGTGCGGGCGTTCGTCGACGCGCTCGACCCGCTGATCGAAGCGTACGGTGGCGAGACGGCCCGCGAGGAGGCCGACCGGTACCGATGACGGTCGTTTCGGAGGTCGACCCGCTCGTCGCGGTCGGGTTGGGGCTCTGTCTGCTCGGAGTCGTCGGGAGTCTCGTCCCCGGCGTTCCCGGTGCGCTCGGCTCGCTCGCTGGGCTGTTCGTCTACTGGTCCGCCACGGGCGGCACCGAACCGGGCGTGCTGCTGTTCGCCGCGCTGGTGCTCACCGGACTCGTCGCGCTCGCCGCGGACCTGCTCGCCGGTCCGGTGGCCGCGCGGCTCGGCGGTGCGTCGACCCGGACGAGCCTGCTCGCTGGCGGTGTCGGGTTCGCGCTGCTGTTCGTCGCCGGGCCGCTCGGCGTCGTCGTCGGCATCGCGGGGACGGTGTTCGCCGTCGAACTTCGGCGTCACGGCGACCGCGACCGCGCGACCCGTGCGGCCGTCGCGACGACCGTCGGTGCGCTCGGCTCCATCGTCGTGCAGTTCCTCGCGACGCTCGCCGTCTTCGCCGCGCTGCTCGCCGTGACCCTGTTTTGAGGCTCCCGTGACACACCGCATCGAATACGCTTAAACGCCGAGCGCCTCCACGGGACGGTATGACGACTTCGAGCGCCCCCGGCAAGGTGTACCTGTTCGGGGAACACGCCGTCGTGTACGGCGAGCCCGCGGTGCCGTGCGCCATCGAGCGCCGGGCGCGGGTCACCGTCGACCGCCGCGACGACGACCGCATCCGGGTCGACGCGGACGACCTCTCGCTCGACGGCTTCACCGTCACCTACGGCGACGATCCGGGCGAGGCCGACGTGGACGTCCCGGCCGACCTCGTTGCCGCGGCGACGGGCTACGTGGACGGCGCCGTCGAACAGGCCCGCGACGCCGCGGACGCGCCCGACGCGGGGTTCAACGTCGAAATCGAGTCGGACATCCCGCTCGGCGCGGGGCTCGGCTCCTCTGCGGCCGTCGTCGTCGCCGGCATCGACGCGGCGACCCGGGAGCTCGGCGTCACCCTCGACCGCGAGGAGCTGGCCGACCGCGCCTACCGGGTCGAACATCGGGTGCAGGAGGGGCAGGCGTCCCGCGCCGACACGTTCTGCTCGGCGATGGGCGGAGCCGTCCGCGTCGAGGGCGACGACTGCACGCGCATCGCGGACCCGCCGGACCTCCCGTTCGTCATCGGCTACGACGGCGGCGCGGGCAACACCGGCGAGCTCGTCGCGGGGGTCCGGGCGCTCCGGGAGCGCTACGACTTCGCGCGAGACACCGTCGCCGCCATCGGCGACCTCGTCCGGCAGGGGGAGCGCGCGCTCGACGCGGGCGACGTCGAGAAGCTGGGGGAGCTGATGGGGTTCAACCACGGCCTGCTCGCCGCGCTCGGCGTCTCCTCGCGCTCGCTCGAGGCGATGGTGTGGGCGGCCCGCGACGCGGGCGCCACGGGGGCGAAGCTCACCGGCGCCGGCGGCGGCGGCTGTATCGTCGCGCTCGACGAGACGACGGCGACCGAGACGGCCCTGGAGTACACGCCGGGGTGCGAGGCGGCGTTCCGCGCCGCGCTCGACCGCGAGGGGGTTCGGCGTGAGTGAGTCGCCCGCGCCGGTCGTGTTGAAGCTCGGTGGGAGCGTCATCACGGAGAAGGACGCGGTCGAGACGGTCGACCGGGAACGACTCGCAGCGCTCGCCGCGCCGGTCGCGGAGTATGACGGTCCTCTCGTGCTCGTCCACGGCGCGGGGAGCTTCGGGCACTACCACGCGGACGCCCACGGCGTATCCCGAACCGAGGGGTCGCGCGACGCGGGCGCAGTCCGCGACATCACCGGCTCGATGCGCGCGCTCAACGATGCGGTCGTCGACGCGCTCGCCGACGCTGGCGCCCCGGCGGTGCCGGTCCACCCGTTCTCGTTCGGTTCCCGTGACGCGAACGGCGAGCTGTCGCTGCCGGTCGACGCCGTCGCGTCGATGCTCGCGGAGGGGTTCCTCCCGGTGCTCCACGGCGACGTGGTGACCCACGCCGAGAAGGGAGTGACTATTCTCTCGGGCGATGAGATCGTCGTCAGGCTGGCGGAGGCGCTCGACGCCGACCGGGTCGGGCTCTGCTCTGCGGTTCCTGGTGTACTCGACGAGTACGGAGCCGTCGTCGACCGGGTCGGCTCGTTCGAGGAGGTGGCAGCGGCGCTCGGCGGGAGCGACGCGACCGACGTGACCGGCGGAATGGCGGCCAAAGTGCAGGAGCTGCTCGCACTCTCCGCACCAGCGTACGTGTTCGACGCCGACGGCGTGGGGCCGTTCCTCGCCGGGTCGTCGCCCGGCACCCGGATCGACTGACGCGCCGGGGTGTCGCCTCCCCGGCGCCCCGACCAAGGTTGAAGCCCTCCCGCGTGCTCGACCCGGTATGGTCCCCGGAGCTGATCGTACGTGGTGAACCCGGTGCTCGCCGTCGTCGGTCTCGTCGCAGTGGCGCTCGGCGGCTACGGTGCCTACCGCGGGCGACGGATGCGTGCCGAGGCCGAACTGCTCTCCTCGACCGAGACGACCGACGCGCTGGCGGTGACGCCGGGCCCCGTCGAGCTCGTCGGCCGGGCCGAGCCGCCCGAAGATGGCCTCCTTCCCGCGCCGTTCACCGACGAGGACGTCATCGCCGCGTGGTGGGAGATCGAGGAGTGGGAGGAGTCGGGGAAGACCTCCTCGTGGCGCACGGAGGGGTCGGGCACGTACGCGACGGCGTTCTACCTCGACGACGGGACGGATCAGGTGCTCGTCCGGCCCGACGGCGCATCGCTGGAGTTCGACCCGGAGACCACCCGCGTTCGGGAGATCGGTGTCGACGACCCGACGCCGGAGCCGGTCAGGCAGTTCCTCTCGCTCGACTCGACGCCGGGCGGGCCGAACGAGGCGCTGCTCAAGGCGCTCGATTTCGGCCAGCAGGTCGGCGACCGGAAGTACCGACAGCGGGTCGTCCGTCCCGGCGAAGAGGTGTACGTGCTCGGAACGGCGACGCGGGTCGGCGCCGCGGAGTTCGGCGACAACGACTTCGAGGTCGTCGAGTCCGCGGCCGACGGCCACCGGGACGCCGACCGCTTCATCGTCTCGAACCGGTCCGAGTCGGAACTGCTCGCGGCGCGGTCGAACGCGTGGCTGTACCTGTTTGGCGGAGCGCTGCTCGCTGCTCTCGGCGTTACGACCCTCGCGTTCGCCGTCGTCGCCGGCTGAGTCGGGCGCTCGGCCAACCCACGACACTTTTAACGCTGGGCGCTGAAGCATCAGCTAACCGAGACACGGTCGCCCCGGGTCGTGTGGGCGACCGGCTGCAGCGGTCATCGACGACCGGTCGGGCTTTCGAAGCCTCATCGGTCGGACGGCCGCAGCCGCCACAGCCGCCCGTCAGGGCGACAGACGCGGGTGTTCGCCGGTCCTCCCCTCTGCGGGGCGACTCTCCTCGGACGACACAACCATGGAAATCGAAATCGCAACCATCGGTGGATACGAGGAGGTCGGTCGGCAGATGACTGCCGTCCGCGCCGGCGACGACGTCGTCATCTTCGACATGGGCCTCAACCTGTCGAAGGTCCTCATCCACGACAACGTAGAGACGGAGCGGATGCACAGCCTCGACCTCATCGACATGGGGGCCATCCCGGACGACCGGGTCATGAGCGACATCGAGGGTGACGTGCAGGCGATCGTGCCAACGCACGGCCACCTCGACCACATCGCGGCCATCCCGAAGCTGGCACACCGGTACGACGCGCCCATCGTCGCCAGCCCGTACACCATCGAACTGGTGAAACAGCAGATCGAGGGTGAACAGAAGTTCGGGGTCAACAACGACCTCGTGAAGATGGACGCCGGCGAGCAGATGCAGATCGGTGACTCCGGACAGGTGCAGATGGAGTTCGTCAACGTGACCCACTCCATCATCGACGCGATCAACCCCGTCCTCCACACGCCGGAAGGGGCCGTCGTCTACGGGCTCGACAAGCGGATGGACCACACGCCGGTCATCGGCGACCCGATCGACATGAAGCGGTTCCGCGAAATCGGCCGCGAGGGCGAGGGCGTCCTCGCGTACATCGAGGACTGTACGAACGCGGGCCGCAAGGGCCGGACAGCGTCCGAGTCCGTCGCGCGCCGGCATCTGAAGGACGTGATGACCTCGATGGAGGACTACGACGGCGGCATCGTCGCCACCACGTTCTCCAGCCACATCGCACGCGTCTCGTCGCTGGTCGAGTTCGCGCGGGACATCGGCCGCCAGCCCGTGCTGCTCGGTCGGTCGATGGAGAAGTACTCCGGCACCGCCGAGCGGCTCGGCTTCATCGACTTCCCCGGCGACGTGGGGATGTACGGCCACCGGAAGTCCGTCGACCGGACGTTCAAGCGGATCATGAACGAGGGGAAAGAGAAATACCTCCCCATCGTGACTGGCCACCAGGGCGAGCCCCGCGCGATGCTCACCCGGATGGGCCGCGGCGAGACGCCGTACGAACTCGACGAGGGTGACAAGGTCATCTTCTCGGCGCGGGTCATCCCGGAGCCGACGAACGAGGGACAGCGCTACCAGTCCGAGAAGCTGCTCGGCATGCAGGGTGCGCGCATCTACGACGACATCCACGTCTCCGGCCACCTCCGCGAGGAGGGGCACTACGAGATGCTCGACGCGCTCGAGCCGAAACACGTCATCCCGGCCCACCAGGACATGAAGGGGTTCGCGCCGTACGTCGACCTCGCATCGAACAAGGGGTACCAGCTCGGGCGTGACCTCCACGTCACGCGCAACGGGAACACCATCACTCTGGTCGAATGAGCGCCGAGGAGCGCGTCCGCGAGGCGGTCGCCGGTCGCCGCGAGGAGGTAAACGCAGCCATCGGCGAGCAGCTGCCGATCCAGCGGCCGGAACAGCTGTACGAGGCGTCTCGGTATCTCCTCGACGCCGGCGGCAAGCGGCTCCGCCCGACGGTGTTACTGCTCGTCGCGGAGGCGCTCACCGACATCGAACCGCAGTCCGAGCCGTACCGGTCGTTCCCGGGGCTCGACGGGAGCCCGATCGACGTGATGAGTGCGGCCGTCTCCATCGAGGTGATACAGTCGTTCACGCTCATCCACGACGACATCATGGACGACGACGACCTCCGGCGCGGCGTCCCCGCGGTCCATCGCGAGTACGACGTGGAGACCGCCATCCTCGCCGGCGACACGCTCTACTCGAAGGCGTTCGAGTTCATGCTCGAGACGGACGCGCTCCCCGAGCGGCAGGTCCGCGCACTCGACGAACTCGCGACGACCTGTACGGAGATCTGTGAGGGACAGGCGTTCGACGTCTCCTTCGAGACCCGTCGGGACGTGACGACCGACGAGTATCTCGAGATGGTGGAGCTGAAGACGGCGGTGCTGTACGCCGCCGCGGCCGCGATTCCGGCTATCCTCCTCGGCGCGGACGACGAGGTCGTCGACGCGCTCCACGGCTACGGGCTCGACATCGGCCGCGCGTTCCAGATTCAGGACGACGTGCTCGACCTCACGACGCCCTCCGAGAAGCTGGGAAAGCAGCGCGGCTCCGATCTCGTGGAAGGAAAGCAGACGGTTATCACGCTCCACGCCCGGGACAACGGCGTCGACGTTGACGGCCTCGTCGACGCGGACGACCCGGAGGCGGTCACCGAGGCGGCCATCGACGACGCGGTCGCCGAACTCGAGGGGGTGGGTTCCATCGAGTACGCCCGCGACCTGGCACAGGAGCTCGTCGCGTCCGGCAAGGAACGGCTCGAACATCTTCCGGAGAACGAGGCGCGCGGCCTGCTGTGTGACGTTGCGGACTTCCTCATCGAACGGGAGTACTAGGCCCCCACTTTTTGCGCGAGGGTCTCGCTTTCTGCTCGCGGCGGCGGAGCCGCCGCTCACACGGCCCGTGGCGACTGCGTCGCCACGCTGCGCTCATCCCTGGCAAAAGCTTGGTTCTCGCAAGGGTATCGAGCGAGAGCAGGGAAGTCGCAGCCCCGCACAGCGAGCGGAGCGAGCGAGCAGGAACGTCTTCCCGTGGGAACATATGCGCGACCTCCTCCAGCCGCGACGCTCCCGCTGCTCGCGTCGTCAGCCGGAAATCAAAGATTTCCGCGATGCCAAAATCGCCGTGGCGATTTTGAGCACGTTAGTCGTCGGTCGCTACGGCTCGCGCCCATTCGGGCGCTCGCCGCGGACTACGTGGCGGCTCCGCCACCACAACGTTCGTGTGTCGAGTCGTCGGGAACCTGCTCGGTCGCATCCAAACGAACCCTCTCGACAGAGGATTGAGACACGGCAGAGTATCGAACCGTCGGGCAGCCGGTGTTTCCCCGTCGAGCGAACCCGACGCCTTTTCGCCCCTGCCGCGCCGAGCTACCTGTAATGGACGAGGACCTCCGCGAGCGCATCGAACGCGAGGCCGAGCAGGCTGCGTTGTTCAACGCGCTCAAACACGACAGCGACGCACAGGTGGGCGCCATCATGGGGCCGATCATGGGCGAGAACCCCGAGTTCCGCGAGCACGGCGACGAGATACCGGGCGTCATCGGACCGGTCATCGAGCGGATGAACGGGCTGTCGACGGCCGAGCAGCGCGAGCGGCTGGCAGAACTCGACCCCGACGCCGTCGCCGAACTCGACGCCGAGGAGGAGCCAGACGAACACGACCTCCCGGAGCTGCCGAACGCCGACGAGTACGAGGAGATACGGATGCGCGCCGCGCCGAACCCGAACGGCCCGTGGCACATCGGGCACGCGCGGATGCCCGCCGTCATCGGCACGTACGCCGAGCGGTACGACGGCTCCTTCCTCGTCCGGTTCGACGACACCGACCCCGAGGTGAAACGCCCCGACCTCGACGCCTACGACTCCATCCTCGAGGACGTCGAGTACCTCGGTTTCGAGCCGGACGAGGTGCTCCGCGCGAGCGACCGCGTCGAGACGTACTACGAGTACGCCCGCGAGCTCATCGACCGCGAGGGCGCGTACACCTGCTCGTGTCCCGCCGGGGAGTTCTCCGAGCTGAAGAACGCCGGCGAGGCGTGTCCGCACCGCGGGAAAGATGTCGAGACGGTCCGCGAGGAGTTCGACGCGATGGTCGACGGCGAGTACGACTCCGGGGAGATGGTGCTCCGCGTCCGCACGGACATCGACCACAAGAACCCGGCGCTGCGCGACTTCGTCGCCTTCCGGATGGTCGACACGCCCCATCCGCGCGAGGAAGCGGCCGACTACCGCTGCTGGCCGATGCTCGACTTCCAGTCCGGGGTCGACGACCACCTCACCGGCGTCACCCACATCATCCGCGGCATCGACCTTCAGGACTCCGCGAAGAAACAGCGGTTCGTCTACGACTACTTCGGCTGGGCGTATCCCGAGGTCGTCCACTGGGGGCACGTCCAAGTGGACGCCTACGACGTGAAGCTCTCCACCTCGACGCTGAAGGAACGCATCGACGCCGGCGACTTCGACGGCTGGGACGACCCGCGGGTGCCGACGCTCAAGTCGCTCCGCCGTCGCGGCATCCGTGGCGAGGCGGTCGTCGCGGCGATGGTCGAGCTCGGCACCTCCACCTCCGACGTGGACCTGCCGATGTCGAACATCTACGCCCACAACCGCCAGCTCGTCGACGACGAGACGGACCGCGCGTTCGCCGTCCGCGAAGGAGTCCGCTACGACCTGGCGGGCGGTCCCGAGACGGCGACGCCGCCGCGCCATCCGGAGTATCCGGACCGCGGCGACCGCGAGATTCCCGTCGGCGACGCGGTGCTGCTGGAGGCCGAAGACGTCCCGGCACCCGGGGAGCGCGTCTGGCTCAAGGGGTACGGCCCGTTCGGCCGCGAGGGCGACACGCTCGTGTACACCGACGAGTCCATCGAGATCGTCCGCGAGAAGGACGTCCCCGTCGTCCACTGGGTCCCGGTTGACGGCTCCGTTCCCGTCCGGCTCCGGACGATGGACGGCGACGTTCCCTGCTTCGCGGAGCCCGGCATCACCGACTACGAGCCGGACGAGCTGGTGCAGTTCGAGCGGGTCGGCTTCGCCCGGATCGACCGACACGACGACCGAGAGACGGTCTGCTACTACGCGCACCCTTGACATCCACCCCGCCCTGAAGGGCGAGGCTTTCTCCTTGATTTTCCGTAAGCCGAGCTCCCGTCCGGCGATCCGTCCACGATGCGTGGCCGCACCGAAGGCGTCCGGAACTAATTTTAAGTAGTCGGGTAGGCCAGTAGGCCCATGGCTATCGACCCACAGTTCGAGGAGTCGCGGGAAGTCGTGGACGAACACAACGGCCACGACGTATGGGGCCCCGTCGACGAGCCCGAGGAGCTCGGCATCCACGGCACGCACGTCGCCGTCGACTTCGATATCTGTCTGGCCGACGGGGCGTGTCTCGAGGACTGCCCGGTCGACGTGTTCGAGTGGGTGGACACGCCCGGCCATCCGGAGTCGGAGATCAAGGCAGACCCCGCGAACGAGGCGCAGTGCATCGACTGCATGCTCTGTGTCGACGTCTGTCCGGTCGACGCCATCGACGTCGATCCCGGGCGCACCGGCCGGAAGTAGCGCGGTACCGCACCGTCCGGTCGAGTTCCGGCGTTCGTGACCCCCCGCCACCCGTCTGTAGTCGCGCGGGTCCGCCAGGCGCGGCCATCCGACACTGGCCGGATCTGGTTCGCCGTGGCGACGGCCGATACCCTCGGGTCTAGCACGTCTGACGGCCGCCCCTCCTTGAGGAATGATCTCACTCGTCGAGATTTGCGTAAAGAGTTAAGGCCGGCGCTTGCGGAACTTCATCTCGGTGACTGATACCAATGCACTCGGTAGTTTTGACGAAAGGTGTCCCCGACTTCCGTGAGGGCGTCGTGGAGTTCGACGAGGACGGCCATCTCGAACGGGGAAAGACCCCGACGGTGATGAACCCGAACGACAAGCACGCACTCCGGGCAGCCTTACAGACGAAGGTCCGGCATGGGGGGAAGATCTCGCTTTTGAGTATGGGCCCGCCGGGCTACGCGGAGGTACTCCAGGAGGGCATGCGCGACGTCTACGCCGACGACCTGTACCTCCTCTCTGACCGCGAGATGGGGGCGGCGGACACGTGGGCGACGTCGATGACGGTCGCAACGGGGCTCGAACACATGGAGACCGAACCGGACATCGTCTTTTCGGGGTTCAAGACCGCAGACGGGGAGACCGGCCACACCGGTCCACAGACGAACTGGTGTATCGACATCAACGAGAACCTAACCGACCGGCCGCTCATCACCCACGTCATCGCGCTGGACGTCGACGACGACGGGACGGTCCGGGCCAAAAGACTCGTCGAGGGCGACGTCTCAGAGATCGAGACGTTGGAGACGGAGCTGCCCGCGTTTATCGTTCCGGACCCCGAGTTCGAGCCGACCTACCGGAAGGCCGAGCACCGCCTACGGCACAAGCAGTTCCGCGCGGAGACACGGGAACGGGCCGCGGAGTTCGGCGAGTATCTGGGGGCGGACAAGGAACCGACCGACTTCGAGCAGTTCACCATGTGGAATCAGAAGGAACTGAATCTCGACCCCGACTTCATCGGACTCTCCGGTTCCCCGACTATCGTCTCGGGCGTTGACCCGATTCCGAAGGCACCCTCCGAGCGCGAGGCGCAGCTGGTCGACGCCGACGACGATGAGGGGATGGCGGACGTGTTCGAGGAAATGCAGCCGTACGCGGTGGGTGACTGACGATGCCAGAGATCGACCCGACCGAACACGACATCTCCGAGCTCGGCCCGAAAGTCAATCAGATCGACGACGAGCAAGAGCTCGAAGAGATGCTGGCCATGGAGAAGGGCGGCGAGGCCCGCGACCCGGTCATCACGCTCATCGAGAGTCGCCTGGAGACGGTCGGCGGCGAAGACGAGGAGGCCGTCGATCCTGCCGAGGCCGACCTCTCGGAGATGACCATCGCGGAGATCGCGAACATGGTTCGGGGCGTCGACGATGTCGACATCCTCGATGGCATCCTCGAGCGCGAGAAATCCGGCAAGGAACGCAAAGGCGCCATCACGCAGATCGAGAACCGCATCGAGGCCGTCCGGGGGACCTCCGAAGAGGACGCCGAAGAGGTGGAGTACGTCCCGCCCGAGGAGAAACACCCTGACCTCGAGCATCCCACCGCGGACAAACAGTACGTCGAGGGGACCGTCGACGGAGAGTACCGTGACATGTGGGTCTACTGTGAGACCCAGCAGGGCGACCTCGTCGACGTCTCTAAGGAGATGCTCGGCCGGGCCAGGGAGATGCTCGACGACTACAACGCCGAGCCAGACGACGACACTGACAGGACGGATGTCGACGCTGCCGCCGCCAGCTACGGCGGCGACGAGGACGGCAACCCCGAAGAGGTCGTCGCGGTGCTCATCGGCGACGGCGTCGAAGAACACGCTGAGGAGTGTATCGCCTGCGGCGCAGACCGCGTCGTCTACCACGAGGACGAGCGCCTGGCGCGCTTCCGACACAAGCCCTACACGGAGATCTTCGCGCACATGTCTCGAGACTGGGAGCAGGAGTGGCGCGACTATCACGAGCCGCGCTACACTGTCTTCCCTGCCACGAACAACGGCCGCGACCTCTCGGCACTCGTCCAGGGTGAACTCGACTCCGGACTCGCTTCGGACTGTTCTGACCTCTACATCGAGGACGCACAGATCTCAAACCCCGAGAAGACCGGCCAGCCAGGCACCACGAAGACGTTCGAGCGTGTCCTCCACATGCCTCGCCCCGACTTCTCCGGATTCGAGTACTCGACCATCCTGTGTCTCGACAAGCCTCACCGGGACTTCCACCCGCAGGGCGCCTCCGTGATTCCCGGCACCTTCGACTTGCCGGACCCTGACTACGACCGAGAGGGCGCGGTCGTCGAACACGATATCGAGCTGCCGGACGACTGGTTTCAGATCGAGATCACGGCGTCCGATCAGCTCGACGATGGCGTCGACCTCACCGGTAACGAGGTCGTCGTAGCGCTGGGTCGCGGTATCGGCGAGAACCCCACCGAAGGCATCGAGCTCGGCCTCGAACTGGTCGACCAGTTCGAGGAGGCAGATCTCGGGCTCTCTCGAGGGGTCATCACGGCCTCGTACCAGTTCGGCGGTCACGTCGAACAGTACATCACCGAAGAGCGACAGATCGGGGAGTCGGGCCAGGTCGTCGAACCCGACGTGTACATCGCCGCCGGCATCTCCGGCGCGGTCCAACACAAGGTCGGGATGGACGAGTCCGACACCATCATCGCAATCAACACGAACGCGGACGCGGACATTCGAGACTTCTCAGACTACTTCATCGAGGGCGATCTCTTCGAGATCCTGCCGCGGCTGACGGAAGCACTGGACCGGGGAGAATTCGCAGAAGCAATGCAGGAGGTAAGTGATGACTAACGACTACGAACACTACGAGGCGGTCGTCGTCGGGGCCGGTCCCGGCGGGGCTGCAGCAGCTGCATCGTTGGCGAATCAGGGCGTCGAAACGCTCGTCCTCGAACGGGGCGTCGACGCGGGGTCGAAGAACGTTTCGGGTGGGCTCATCTACGCCGAGGAGTCTGCACCGTACACCATCGACGAGCTCTTCCCCGACTTCCGCGAGGAGGCATCCGAGCGCCCCATCGACGAGTACTACATCCACAACATCGCGGGCAACAAGGTCAAGACGTTCGACCTGAACGACATCCACCACCACGACACCGAGTGGTGCGATTCGGTACTCCGGCGGCAGATGGACTCGTGGCTGGCCGAGCGCGTCCACGAGAAGTGTAAAGAGACCGGCGGCGGGCTGCTGACGGGGGTCCGTGTCAACGGTCTCCTGCGCGACGGCGGTGAGATCGTCGGCGTCACCTGCGACGAGCTCGACCCGATTACGGCCGACCTCATCGTGGCCGCGGACGGGGTCAACTCCGAACTCGCGCGCGACGCCGACCTGCAGAACTGGGACGCCCCCGACGAGTGGTTCCAGGGCGTCAAGGCCGTCGTGGACATGGAAAGCGAGCTCGTCAACGAGCGGTTCGGCGTCGACGACAACGAGGGGGTTGCCCACCTCTTTTCGGGCGACCTCTTCGAGAACGTCCGGGGCGGCGGCTTCCTCTACACGAACGACGACACCCTCTCCATCGGGACTGTCTTCCACCTGGATTCCATCGCCGAGGAGCGCGCCGAGCCACAGCAGTTACTCGACAATCTGTTGACCCACCCGCTGCTCGACCAGTGGTTCCAGGGCGACTACGAGGAACTCGAGTACTCCGCGAAGCTCGTGCCCGACTCGAAGAAGGTCGCCCATCCCTCGCCACATCAGGGCAGGCTGGTGTTGGTCGGCGACGCCGCCGGGCAGATGCAGGCGCAAGGCCCGATCATCAAGGGGATGAACCACGCCGTCACCGCCGGTGGACTCGTCGGCGAGGCATTCGTCGAGGCGAAGAACCGGGGCGAGACGGACTTAGCCGGCCAACTGTACGAGCAGAAGCTCGAGACGGAGGGCGTCATGGACCAGCTCCGACCGACCCGGTACGAGGCCACGCGGGCCGTCTCGGAGAACGACATCCTCAACAGCTTCGGCCAGAAGGTGATCGGCTCCGTGGTGGGGACCGCCGGTCTCAAAGTCGCCGGCGGCCTCGCGGAGAAGGCGTTCAACTCACCGTTCGTCCTGGGGATGATTCCGGACACGCGGACGTCCTACGTCACTATCCCAACGAGAATCGCGGAGGTGCTCGGGACGGAGATCGACGCCGAGAACGACATCGAGCCCCCGGAACTGGACGAGCGCATCGGCGATCTCACCTACAACGTCGACGATCCACACATCCAGTTGCTCGATAACAGCTACGAGGCGAGCGGCACCGCGGTCACCGCCTGCCCAGTCAGCGCCGAGGACTTCGGCGGTGGCTGTTATCGTTTGGAGACAATCAAGAGCAACGGCAGCGAAGAACAGGTCGTCAGCCTCGACACCCAGCCCTGCGTCGAGTGTGGCACCTGCGCCGTCGTCGCGGACACCGACTGGGAACACCCCCCCGGCGAGAAAGGCGTGGAGTTCAAACAGGGGTAGTGAGCGACGTCGACAGCAGGGTCGCGGAGCTGGAAGCGCGGCTCGGGTCCCACCAGCGGGCGTTCGAGCCGCCGGCCGACCCTCCGGACGAGGAGCGTGCGGTGCGGTATCTCCGCGACGGGTTCGGACAGGCCGTCGCGGTGTACGTCGAGGCGCGCACCGGTGGGGGGCCGCCGACTGCGATCGACCCCGAGACGTTCGAGCGGCTCGAGACCGTACTCAACGGGTGGTTGGAGCTGTACGCCGCCTGTTACGGGACCGACATCGACGCGGATTTCACCGTTCGCGAGGCGGCGGAGCTGCTCATAGACACCCACGACCTCCGCGACGTGGCGCAGCTGTTGACGAAGGTTCCGGGCCGATCCGCAGACGGAACAAAGGTTAAATAGTGGTGTGTGGTAGCACAAATCATGAAGTTCTCCGACGAACTCGAGTTCTCACACCGGGACAGGAAGGACATCTACGAGTACGTCGAGCGGCTCGGCACCGTCGAGTACGAGGAGGCGCGCCGGGCGCTGAACATGGGGCCGGAGGCGTTCGGGAGCCACGTGACGGTGCTCGCCCGTGAGGGAGTCATCGAGCGGGACGAAAAAGATGACGTGCTCCGCATCGCCTTCGAGGGCGTCGGGATGGAGACGTACGAACTCGACGGAGCGACGCTCACCATCCGACAGGCCCACGAGGACGACCTCGACGGGCTCGTCGCGGCGATGGAGGAGGCACTCTCGGGCGAGACGTACATCGTCGGCGAGAACATCGCCGAGACGCTCGAACACGAGGACGTTCTCCTGCGGCGCAACGAGGTGGAGTCCCGGATGGTGTTCGTCGCGACCGTCCGCGGCGAGGTGGTCGGCTGGGTCCACCTGAGTCACCCGGAACACGAGGCGCTCGAACACACTGCGGAACTCACCGTCGGCGTCGTTCCAGACCACCGGGGGAAGGACATCGGCGAGCGACTGTTAGACCGCGCGACCCGATGGGGGAAAGACAGCGGCTACGAGAAACTGTACAACAGCGTGCCGGCGACGAACGAGCGCGCCGTCGAGTTTCTCGAAGATCACGGCTGGGAGACGGAGGCGACCCGCGACTGTCACTACCACATCGACGACGACTGCGTCGACGAGGTGATGCTCGCCGCGTGGCTCTAATCGAACGACTCTAACGGCTCCGCGACGACTCCGTCCTGCTGTGCCAACACCCGCCCGTGAGCCGCACAGACGTCCCGGTTCCCGGCCCACGGGACGTGGAGGCGGATCGTCGCCTCCCGCGAACACCCCCGCTCCGCACAGGTAGCCATACGCGGGCTTCGTCGTCCGCCCGTACAACGCTTCGGGTGGGCACAACGCCTAAACCGGCCCGGTCGAAACGACGGCCATGGCCGCCGTGAACGCGCACCGGAACGTCAACCGCACTCTCTCGGAACTTGCGGCCGAGTACGGCCGCGTCGAGGTCGTCCGCGAGCGTCAGGAAGTCGAGCCGGGCGTTTACGACCGGCTCCGGAAGCGGACGGCGGCGTTCGACGGCTGTGGCGGCGCGGGCGCGTGGGTTCGCGACCCCGACGAGCGGGTGTTACTCGTCGACACCGAGGAGGGGTGGGCGGAGCCGGCCGCGCCGCGGCGACCCGAACAGGACTACCTCTCGTGTGCCGAGGAGGCCATCCGCGAGGCGACGGGCATCGCGCCGGTGATGGCCGGGCTCTCGCACGTTCACGTCCGGTACGTGACCGACTGGTCGGACCGCGACCCGCTCCCGCAGCCGTTCGTGGTGTTCGACGCGCGGGCGACCGGGGAGCCGGACGGGGACGCCGCGTGGCACGCGCGGCTCCCCGAGGCGCTGTTGTACGACCATCTCCGGGAGCTGCCGCTGGCCGACTGAAGACTGGAAAAGGCGTCGCGGCTTACAGCTCGGTCTCGAAGTCCTCGAGCGCGTAGCCGGGCTCGGCGCCGCGGCGGTCGAGCGTCTCGTTGGCGAGCAGCCAGTAGACGACGGACAGCGCCTTGCGCCCCTTGTTGTTCGTCGGGACGACGAGGTCGACGTTCGAGGTGGTGTTGTTCGAGTCGCACATCGCGATGACCGGGATGCCGACCGTGATGGCCTCCTTCACCGCCTGTGAGTCCCCGATGGGGTCGGTGACGACGACGACGTCCGGCTCGATGTAGCCGTCGTAGTCCGGGTTCGTCAGCGTCCCCGGGATGAACCGGCCCGTGCGGGCGCGGGCGCCGACGGCGTCGGCGAACTTCTCGGCCGGGAACCGGCCGTACTGCCGCGAGGACGCGACGAGAATCTGTTCGGGGTTGTAGTTCGCGAGGAACGACGCGGCCGTGCGGATGCGGTCGTCCGTCTGCGAGACGTCCAGCACGTAGAGCCCGTCCGTCCGGACGCGGTGGATGAACCGCTCCATGGACTTCGTCTTCTGCTGGGTTCCGATGTGGGCGCCCGCCGCGAGGTAGTCCTCGACGGGGATGAGGAGGTCGGCCTCCTCGTCCGGCATGACGTCCTCGTCGAGCACCGCCGGCTCCTCTGTCTCTGCCTCGGCCGCCTCGGCGTCGGCGTTCTGTTCGTCACTGTCGTCGGTCTCGGCGACCTGCTCCGGTTCGTCGGCGGGCTCCGCACCGGTTTCTCCGGTCGGCTCCTCGTCGACGTCGGACTCGGCCGCTTCGAGACCTTCGTCGTTGTCGCTCATGCGTTTGCCTCGATTCGAATCAGTTCGTTCAGCTTTGCCGTGCGCTCGCCGCCGACCGCGCCCGTCTTGATGAACGGGGCGTCGGTCGCGACGGCGAGGTGTGCGATGGTCGTGTCCTCCGTCTCGCCGCTGCGGTGGGAGACGACCGGGTCGTAGCCGTTCTCGCGGGCCAGCTCGATCGCGTCGAACGCGTCCGAGAGCGTGCCGATCTGGTTCGGCTTCACGAGGATCGAGTTGGCCGCACCGCGCTCGATGCCCGTCGCAAGCCGCTCCGTGTTGGTGACGAACAGGTCGTCACCGCAGACCAGCGTGTCGTCGCGGACACGGTCGGTCAGCTCGGCGAACCCGTCGTAGTCGTCCTCGTCCAGCGGGTCTTCCACGTAGACGAGATTGTAGTCGGCGACGAGGTCAGCGACGTAATCGATCTGCTCAGCGGGCGTGCGCGCCACGTCGTCGTACACGTAGCGCTCGCCGTCGAACAGCTCGGCGGCCGCGACGTCGAGTCCCATCCGAATCTCGAAGCCGACGTCGTCGGCGACCTCGTCGATGGCCGCGTCGACGATGGCGAACGCCTCCTCGTCGGTGACGCTCGGCGCCCACGCGCCCTCGTCACCCTTCGCCGCTGGAATGTCCCGCTCGTCGAGGAGTTCGGCCACCGCCCCGTGGACGGCCGCGTTCGCGAACACCGCGTCGGCCACGCTGGGCGCGCCGACCGGGGCCGCGAGGAACTCCTGGATGTCGGTCGCGTCCGCGGCGTGTTCGCCGCCACCCACGACGTTGCCGAGCGGGGTGGGGAACGAGCTGCCGCGGAAGGCGCCACCGAGGTGCTGGTACAGCGGCGCGCCGAGCATGTCGGCGCCCGCCTTCGCCGCCGCCATCGAGATCGCCACGGCGCTGTTCGCCCCGATCTCGGAGAAGTTCGGGGTGCCGTCGGCGCCGCGAAGCGCGGCGTCGACGGAGCGCTGGTCGCCCGCGTACACCTGCCCTTCCAGCCGGGGAACGGCGCGGTCGCGGGCTGCGGCGACGGCCTCGTCGGCCGGCAGTTCGATGGCCTCGTACTCGCCGGTCGACGCCCCGGAGGGCGCCGCGGCGCGACCGAAGCCGCCGGACTCCGTCGTGACCTCGGCCTCGACCGTGGGGTTGCCACGGGAGTCGAGGATGCGCCGGAGCCGCACCTCGGTGACGAGCGTCACGCCTCGCCACCCCGCCGGACGGTGAAGGGGAGCACGTCGGCGTCGTACTCCTCGGCCGCGATGAGAATGGGTTCCGTCTGGTCGGTGTCGACCAACACGGGAGCGCCGTAGCTCACCTGCAGGGCTCGCGCCCCGAGGATGCGCGCCTTCTCGTAGCGGTTGTCCGTCTTCATTGGTAGGGGGCGACGATGTCGACGAGGTCCTTGTGCGAGACGAGCATGCGCCGGCAGCAGGCGCGCTCGACGCCGAGCTCGTCGAGGACCTGCTTCGGGTCCTCGTCGTCCTCGCGCGTGCGAGCCTTGAACTCCTCCCAGTGCTCGCCGACGACCTTCCCGCACGTGAAACACCGGACCGGTACCATCATGTCCTGACCACCTCAGCGGTAGGATTTCTGGTAGCGGGCCCGCGCGCCGGGGCCGCCCCACTTCTTCGGTTCGGACTGGCGCACGTCGTTGACCAGCAGCGAGCGGTCGAACGCCATGAACGCGTCGCGGAGCTCGGCATCGTTGCTGTGCTGGACGAGCCCACGCGCAATAGCCGTTCGGACCGCGTCGGCCTGACCGGCGTAGCCGCCACCGTTGACGGAGACGTCGATGTCGACGCCGTCTCTGAGCTCTTCGTCTGCGATGCGGAACGGTTCGAGCATCTTCAGCTGCGCCTGGTCGGGCTCGACGAGCTCGACGGGCGTGCTGTTGATGCGGACCTTTCCGGTGCCGTCGCGCACGGTCGCGCGGGCGACGGCCGTCTTCTTCTTTCCGGACGTGTTGGTTACCATGTAACGTTAGCACCCAGCTCCTCGGAAACCTCACCGAGCGAGGTGAACTTGATGTTCGACAGGCGGTCGAGCGACGTGCCGTCGAGAACCTCGGCGTCCGCGTCGAACGGGTCGCCCACGTAGACGCGGACGTTCTCGAACGCCTCGCGGCCGTTCGTGGTCTTGTACGGGAGCATCCCGCGAATCGACCGCTTGAAGATGCGGTCCGGCCGCTTCGGGTAGTACGGGCCCCGGTCGGAGCCGACGTCCACCCGCTTGCGGTACACCTCCATGGTGTCTTCCTCGTTGCCGGTGATGACCGCGCGTTCGGCGTTCACCACGGCGACGCGCTCCCCGCTGAGCGCGCGCTCCGCGACGTTCGATGCGACGCGACCGACGATGCAGTCGCGCGCGTCGACGACGACGTCGGCGTCGAACTCGGCGGTGCTCATCGGATCACCCGCACGTCGGAGCCGTCGGGGTTGTTCTCGAGCGCTTCCTCTAGTCTGATTGCCTCACCGACAGCCTCGATCTTCGTCCGGGCGGAGCCGGAGAAGTCGACGGCAGCCACCGTCACGTCCTTGCGGAGCGCGCCGGAGCCGAGCACCTTGCCCGGCACGAGGACGGTCTCGTCCTCGCGGGCGTACCGTTCGATACGACCGAGGTTGACCTCGGCGTGGGTCGACCGGGGCTTCTCCAGCCGCTCGGCGATATCGGCCCACACGTCGCCGCCGCCGTCACGGGCGACCGCTTTGAGGTCGGCGATGAGACTGTTGAGTCTCGGATTCGTTTTACTCATCGGTATCACTCTCGTTTCGATCCCAGGGAGAGAACTGATGCAGGGAGCAGGATTTGAACCTGCGGACGTCTACACGACAGCGCCCTGAACGCTGCGCCGTTGGCCTGACTTGGCTATCCCTGCACGCAGGAAGTCGTATCGCGCGCCCGTTTGTAACCCCTTCGGTGTGCCCGACCGTGTGGCCGACGGAGCCGGCCGTACCGAGCTGTGACTCGGTGTCGGGGGCGGGCACGTGGGAGTGGACGCGCGTGTTCATGATTTACAGTTGGACCGCGGTGCGGAGCTCCTCCGCGCGGTCGTGGATGCTCTCCGTCGCCGCGAGCACGAGGTCCTCGACGGACATCGACCCGTCAGTCTCGACGCTGAACACGAACGCGTTCGGCACGTCGTGGACTTCGAGCTCTTTCCCCTCGTAGCGGTTCGTGAGGTCGTTGCCGAACTCCTCGGCAGGAATCAGCTCGCCGTCCTCCTCGATGACGCCGCGGAGCACGTGGGGGTCCGACTGCTCGAACTCCTCTGCGTCGCCGACGACGTCGACGCGCTGGAGGTGGCGGTAGCCGACGGCGACGCCGCCCTGGTGTTTGGCGTGCGTCTTGCCGGTGTCCATCACCGCGTCGGCCTCGATCTCGAGGCGCTGGCCCTCCTTCAGGTCGATGATGGGGACGTTCTCTTCGGCCGGCGAGACGAGGTCGTCTGCAGACGCGAGATCGCCGGAGTAAGCGGTGTCCGGCCCCTCGACGTCGAGCGCGAGCGTCACGGCGTCGCCAGCCTCGAACTCGTCGCGCGGCGTCGTCAGCGGAATCAGCCCCAGTCGGAGACCGATCTGCTCGTCGAACATCACCGACGAGTTCTCTACGACGCGGACCTCGTCGATGGACAGCGTCGGCACGTCGGCGAGCATCGCGCGCCGAATCCCGTTGGCGAACGCCGGGGAGACGCCGCGGACGAGGAACCGGGCCTTCCGGTCGCCGCGTTCGATGAACTCCACCTCGTACTGTCCCGTCATCTCAGAACCCGGAGTTCTTCGGTGCCCGCGTGCCGTCGTGCGGGATGGGAGTCACGTCTTCGATGCGACCGATCTCGAGTCCGGCGCGGGCGAGCGCGCGGATCGTCGCCTGTGCGCCGGGGCCGGGAGATTTGTTGAGGTTTCCACCCGGGCCGCGGACGCGGACGTGCAGCCCCGTGATGCCGGCCGCCTTGATCTCCTCGGCGACGGCTTCGGCCATCTGCATGGCCGCGTACGGGGACGCCTCGTCCCGGTTCTGTTTCACGACCGTGCCGCCGGAGGACTTCACGATGGTCTCCGCGCCGGTCAGGTCCGTTACCGTGATGATCGTGTTGTTGAAGGAGGCGTACACGTGCGCGACGCCCCACTTGTCGTCGTTCGAACTCATTCTTGGTCACCTCCCGCGCGCTCGGGGTGTAAGTCGTCCGCGAGCGGACTCCGCTCCTCGTAGTCGAGGTTGTCCTCGACGGCCATGTCCACCTTCGTCGACGGGGTGCCGACGCGGGCGCCGTTCAGGGTGATGTGGCCGTGCGTGATGAACTGTCGCGCCTGGTCCGGCGTGTTCGCCAGCCCCTTCCGGTAGACGACCGTCTGGAGCCGCCGTTCGAGCACGTCGGTCACGTCGAGCGACAGGATGTCGTCGAGGCTCTCCTCCTCGTCGAGGACGCCGATGCGCTTCAGCCGCGCGAGGAACTCCTCGCCCTCGCGGGCCGCGGCCTCGGCGTCGCCCTGCGTGCGACCGAGCAGCTTGCGCGCCTCGCGCCGGTAGCTCCGCAGCTCCGACTGTGCGCGCCACAGCTCCTCTTTGTTCTTCAGCCCGTAGTCGTCGAGCAGCCGCGCCTCGTCGCTGATGCGCTCGCCCTGGTACGGGTGGTTCGGCGTCTCGTAGAACTTGGTGTTGGAGCCGAGCGGCATTACTCCTCACCACCTTCGGCCTCCTCGGCCTGCTGCTCCTTGATCGCCTCGACGTTGACCCCGATGGTCCCCTCCGAGCGACCGGTGGACTTCGTCCGCTGCCCGCGGACCTTCTGCCCGCGCTTGTGGCGGACGCCGCGGTAGGAGTCGATCATCTTCATCCGGTTGATGTCGCGCCGGCGCGTCATGTCGAGGTCGTTGCCGATCTCGTGGGTGGAGTCGCCGCTGAAGAAGCCCGACTGGTGGTTCACCATCCACTCGGGCACCTCGCCGGCGAAGCCTTCGACGAGTTCGATGATCTCGTCGATCTCTTCGTCCTCGAGCTTCCCGATGACTGCGCGTCGATCGATGTCGGCCTTCTCCGCGATGATTCGGGCCGTTCGTTTGCCGATTCCGTTCATCTCGCTCAGGGACCGCTCGACTGACTTCGTGCCGTCGAGGTCGGTCTGGCCGATGCGGACGAAGTAGCGGATGTCCTCCTCTTCGTCCTCGGCCTCTGTCTCTGGTTCTTCCGCGCTCATGTTTGGCTAATCTGGGGTGTGTGAGCGTTGCGGCGGGGATTCGAACCCCGGGGGCATGACGCCACTGAGTTAGCAACCCAGCGCCTTGGGCCACTTGGCTACCGCAACACGTGTTCGTCGTATCTCCGCCCGGCTGCCCGGACTCGGGGATGCGGTCCCCTGCATCGAGTGCGTTCGTAGGAACTCGGTTCCGCTACTTAAGCGTCACGAACCGCGCGGGGACGTGTGAGGCCGGGGCACGGGCGCCGCGGCACCGACCGGGCTGCGAGACGCGGACGGCTACTCGACGACGAAGCTCACGCCGTCACAGACCGGACACGCGACCGCGTCGGCCGTCTTCGGCGTCGGCTCCTCGGGGCTGAACGCGACGAGGTGCTCGCTGGTCACCGCGAGCTGTCGCCCACAGAGCGGACACTCGGGGTGGCCTCGGACGACGGCCTCCCGCCGGACGACGTTCGAATCCTCGGGTGACGGCTTCGGCCGGTCGTCGCCGGCCCCGGTGGGGTCGTCTTCGGTCACGGCTCCGTCACTCCCGCGCGAGCGTACCGCGTTCGGTCACCCGGAGGATGTTTCGCATGTTGCGGTAGATGTCTTCGGGCGTCGTCTCCTCGTCCGGGTCGTAGAGGTCAGAGACGCGGTAGATCATCGCCGCGACCTGCTCGGACTCCGAGGAGTCGCCGCGGACGTCCTCCGCGACGTCGCGCAACAGCGCCGCGCGTTCGGGGTCCGAAGTCGTCCCGTCCTCGCCCTCGTTCCCTTCGTCGCCCTCGCCGTCCCGGTCGTCGCTCATCCGTCGCTCACCGGCCCGCGGTGCGCCGCCGGTGGAGGATCCCCTGCATGTTCGCCGTCGAGCGCGCGAACCGCCGGAACGACTCGCCCGTCTCACTGTCTTCGTCGAGCACGACCGGTCGGCCCGTGTCGCCGCCCTCGCGGACGCTCGGGTCGAGGGGAATCGCGCCGAGGAACGGCAGGTCGTTCTCCCCGGCGAACCGCTCGCCGCCGCCGTCGCCGAAGATGTCGTGGACGCTGCCGCAGTCCGGACACTGGAATCCGGCCATGTTCTCGACGATGCCGAGCACGGGCGTGTCGTGTTTCCCGAACATCCGCAGCCCCTTGCGGGCGTCGTCGAGCGCCACCTCCTGTGGCGTCGTGACGATGACCGACCCCGAGATGGGGACGGACTGCAGCAGCGTGAGCTGGGTATCGCCGGTGCCCGGCGGCAGGTCGACGACCATGTAATCGAGGGTCCCCCACTCGACGTCCTCCACGAGCTGGGTGATGAGCTTGTGAATCATCGGCCCCCGCCAGATGACGGGGTCGTCCTCGCCGACGAGGAAGGCCATGCTCATCAGCTTCATCCCGAACTTCTCGGGCGGGACGATCTTTTCGTCGGGCGTCGCCTGCGGTCGCTCGTCCGCCTCGACCATCCGCGGCACGTTCGGGCCGTACACGTCGGCGTCGAACAGCCCGACGCTCGCGCCCATCTCCGCGAGCCCGGCCGCGAGGTTCACCGCGACCGTCGACTTCCCGACACCCCCCTTGCCCGAGGACACCGCGATGACGTTCTTCACGCCCGGAAGCACCTGCTCTTCGGGGTCGAGCCCCCGGTCGACCGTGGCCGACAGCTCCGGTTCGAGCCCCTCGTCGAGCAGCAGCTGGCGGACCTCGCCGGCGATGTTGGTCTCGGTGGGCGAGTACGGCGCGCCGAGCGCGAGGTCGACGTGAACCTGCTCGCCGTCGACCTCGATGCTGTTGACCAGCCCGAGCGAGACGATGTCGTCGTCGAGGTCCGGGTCCTCGACGCTCCGGAGAAGGTCGCGTACGGCGTCTTCGTCCATGCGACCGGTTAGCCGACCTCGGCGAATAAGGGTTGTGTCACCGACAGCGCCCGATGTTTGGTGGTTCCGATACCGCACCGGTCGGCTCGCGCGCTGGTATAGTGTTTTGTGTGTGGTGGTCTGCTGGTTGTGCGGATGGTGGTTGGGTGTGGTGGCGCGCTGGTTGGGTATGGTGGCGCGCTGGTGCGTGTGGTGGCGCGCAGGTTGTGAGTTCGTTCGAGGTTCATGTGATGTCCTGCTATCGCGGACCTAGGGGAAACCGCACCGCGCCGCAACAGCACCACGAGCCTCCCCAGCCGATTCCTTCGGTCGCTCATTTCACTCGCTCCCTCAGTCATCCCTCGCGCGCTGGCTGACTCGCGATGAAACGCGAGTCAGCGCGCGCCACGTCGATTGGGTCTCGGTGGGCGGTCCACCAGGCTGTTGCGGTCCGGTCGGAGAGCAGGTCGGGTAGGTCGAGCGCTTTCAGCAGGGCACCGACTCCCGGTCGAACAGCCGAGAGCGCCGTGGCGTTCGGGGGGTCCGCAGCGAGTCCGCGACCACCGACGAGCCACCGGCGCGGTCCGAAACCGAACGCTCGGCGCGACTGCCGACGCGTATAGCCCTTTCGTCGGCGGGCGAAAGCGGTCTTTAGCAAGGGTATTTCAATCCCCACGCCGTTCACGTCTGTATGGAAGGATTCACCTCAGGTAAGGGTGCAGCGGGCGCCCCCGAGGAGATGAAGACGGGGACGACCACGGTCGGCATCGTCGCCGACGGTGCCGACGCCGTCGTCCTCGCGACCGACCGCCGGGCGAGCCTCGGCGGCCGGTTCGTCTCCAACAAGAACGCCGAGAAGATACTCGAGGTCCACCCGACGGCCGCCATCACCATCTCCGGTGGCGTCGGCGCCGGGCAGACGTTCGCAAAGCAGGTCCGCGCGCAGTCGTCGCTGTACGAGACGCGGCGCGGCGAAGAGATGTCGATGGAGGCGCTGTCGACGACGGCGGCGAACGCCATCCGCGGGATGCGCGTCGTTCCGCTGCTCGGCGGCGTCGACGACTCCGGCCCGCACCTCTACTCGCTCGACCCGGCCGGCGGGCTGATGGAGGACACCTACGGCGCCACCGGCTCCGGGATGCAGCTCGCCTACGGCCTGCTCGAACAGGAGTTCGAGGAGGGGCTCGACGTCGACGCGGCCGTCGACGTCGCGACCCGCGCGGTCGAGGCGGCGAGCGCCCGCGACACCGCATCGGGCAACGGCGCTATGATCGCACGGATCACCGCCGAGGGGATCGACATCGAGGAACGCGAAGCGGAGGAGATCTGAATGCAGGGGAACTCACAGCAACAGGCGTACGACCGCGGGACGAACATCTTCAGCCCCGACGGACGGCTGTACCAGGTCGAGTACGCGCGCGAGGCGGTGAAACGCGGCTCACCGACCGTCGGCGTCCGGTTCGACGACGGAGAGAACGCCGGCGTCGTCTTCGTCGCCGGCGGCCGGCTCCGGTCGTCGCTGCAGGTCGCCGACAGCATCGAGAAGATCCACAAGACCGACGACCACGTCGGCGTCGCGAGCGCCGGCCACGTCGCCGACGCACGCCAACTCGTCGACGTCGCGCGCCGACAGGCGCAGGTCGAGCGGCTCCGCTACGGCGAGCCGGCGGGCATCGAGGCGCTCACGAAGGAGGTCACTGGGTACATCCAGGAGTACACACAGGCCGGCGGCGCGCGGCCGTTCGGCGCGGCGCTGCTCGTCGGCGGCGTCGACGAGGACGGCACGCCGCACCTGTTCGAGACGGACCCCTCCGGGACGCCATACGAGTGGGAGGCCGTCGCCATCGGCGGCAACTCCGAGAAGATACAGGGGTACCTCGAGGCGGAGTACGAGGCGGACGCGGGCGCGGACGGCGCGCTCGAAGTCGCCCTTCGAGCGCTCGCCGACGCGGCCGAGGGCGGTCTCGAGTCCGAAGGGATGAGCGCCGCGGTCGTCGACGCGGACGGCTACCACGCGCTCTCCGGCTCGGAGCTCAAGGAAGCCATCGACGGCCACGGCCTCGACGGCGAGGCCAGCGACGACTGAGCGCCCGCATCGGCCAGCTCTCGGTCAGCTCTCGGTCCACCCTCGATCCCCCGAAGCGCGCCAGTGACACCTTCGTCCGGGTCGGTGACGTCTCGAAGTAACTGCTAAGGGTTACGATATACCCCCGAACCGCGGCGGAGTTAAGTGTCGTCGGAAAAACTCACGGGTATGCTCGAGGACGGATTCGGTCGGGAGATCTCTGGGGTACGTATCTCGCTCACCGACCGGTGTAACTTCGACTGCGTCTACTGCCACAACGAAGGGTTGGGGGACACCCGGGGACCGATGGAGCCGGCCGACGACGAGATGAGCGCCGACGACGTGGTCCGCTTTCTGGAGGTCGCCCGAGAGTTCGACATCGAATCGGTGAAGTTCACTGGGGGCGAGCCGATGCTCCGCCAGGACTTAGAGGAGATCGTCCGCCGCACCCCCGACGAAATGGAGACCTCGCTCACGACGAACGGAACGTATCTTCCGGGCCGGGCGGAGGGACTGCGCGAGGCCGGCCTCTCGCGGGTGAACGTCTCACAGGACGCGATGGACCCCGACGCGTTCCACGAACTGACGAAGTCGAACGGCTACGAGGACGTCATTGCGGGGGTCGAGGCGGCCCTCGACGCTGGACTCGCGCCGGTGAAGCTCAACATGGTCGTCTTCGAGCACACCGCCGGCTACGTCCCCGAGATGGTCGACCACGTCGCGAACAACGAGGGGATGCAGCTCCAGCTCATCGAGTACATGCCGGAACTCGCGGGTCGCCCGGAGTGGGCCGTCGACATCGACCGCGTCCACGGCTGGCTCAAGGAGCAGGCCAAGCGCGTCGAACACCGAGAGATGCACGACAGACGGCGGTACTACGTCGCGGGCGACGGCGGTGGCGAAGGAATGGTCGAGATCGTCGATCCCGTCGGCAACGCGAACTTCTGTGCGAACTGCGGCCGGGTCCGGGTCACCCACGAGGGGTATCTGAAGGGGTGTCTCAACCGCAACGACGACCTGAAGAGCATGGGGGAGATGACGAAACCGGAGATTCGCGAGGCGTTTCGGGCGACGGTCGCCGAACGTGTTCCCTACTACGGGGAGTACATGGTGAAAGAGGACGGCGAGTGGGTGCTCAACGAGGAGTATCTCGAGGTTCAGCCGGCGGACTGACCCGTCTCCACCCCGAGCGGACTGAAATCCGGCGTCGAGGACGTGTTTTCACGCCGTGACGACGCCCGCTACCGTTTTGTTACCAACGCTACTCGACCTACGTAGAGCCGCGAGCGCGAACGAATCATGGAACGAGCTGTCTACGTCGGGCGTCGGAACCCTCCCCCGGAGCTAGCCGACGCTCTAGCGGATTCCGGTTTCGACGTGACGGCGGCGGTTGACCTCGCCGACGCCCTCGACGCGCTCGAACGCTCCCGCGTCGACTGTCTCCTCCTGACCGGCGACGACCCGGCATCGCAGGCCACGCAGCTCCGCCGTCGAGGCCACGCACAGCCGGCGCTGGCGCTGGTCGAATCGGCCGACCGCCTCCCCGACGGCGCGGCCCTCGACGCCGTCGCTCCGGCCGACGATCCGGGCCGAGTGGCCGCCCGCGCCCGCGACGTCGTCGACGACCGGCGACTGAGGCTGACAAGGCAGCGTCGCGCCCAGCGCACCGCTGCGCTCGCCGACGCGAGAGAACAGCTCCCCACAGCCCCCGACGGCGAGGCGCTCTCTGGGCTCGTCGACCGACTCGTCGGCGACGGCGTGTACACCGGCGGCTGGGTCGGCCGTCACGAGGCCAGCACCGACGTCGTCGTCCCGATCACGGCGCGTGGCATCTCGCTGGAGCATCTCGGAACGGTGACCACGACGGACGGCGACGAGGCGGTCGTCCGCGCGCTCGAGGACGGCGTCGCGACGACCGGGGGCGACGACACGGCGGTGCTCGCCGCGCGAATCGGCGACGGGCCCTTCGTCCTCGTCTGCTACGGCGATCGACCGAACGGCATCGCTGCGGCGGAACGCGAGGAGCTTCACGCGTTCGCCGACCGGTCGCCGACGACCGACGGCGACGACACAGACGACGAGCCGGAGGGGCAGACCGACGTAGACGAGGCCGTGCGGGTGCTCGGCGACGCGTTCGAGCACGAGCTGTCGAACCACCTCGACGTCGCCGGCCTCCACCTCGATCTCGCCGAGGACGACGACCACCTCGATCGGGTGGCGGCCGCGCTCGACCGGATGAACGAGCTCGCCGACGAGGCGCGACGGCTCGCTCGCGCCGACGTGGAGACAGAGTTCGTCGAGGTGAGCGACGTGGCGCGACGGGCGTGGCAACGGGTCGAGAACGAGGATGCGACGCTCGCCGTCGATCCCGACGGGCGCGTCGACGCCGATCCCGAACTGCTTGCGCTGCTGTTCGAAAACTTGTTCCGAAACAGCGTCCAGCACGCCGGTCCTGCAGTCGGTGTGACCGTCGCCGTCGACGGCGACGGCTTCCGAGTCGACGACGACGGCCCTGGCATTCCCGACTCCGAGCGCGAGGATGTCCTCGAGTGGGGCTACTCGACGGACGGAACCGGCGTCGGCCTCGGGGTCGTCTCGCTCGTTGCCGAGCGCCACGGCTGGGACGTCTCCGTCGGCGAGTCGGACGAGGGCGGCGCGCGGTTCGAGTTCACATAGAGTCAAGGAGGAAGCCCACGGCTTTAGCCGTGGGAGGAATCCGACAGTCCACTCCACAATCCACGAGCGATAGCCGTCCGACTCCCATCTGTCAGTCGTAGAGCTTATAAAACATTACTTCGCATGTGAAGTTACAGATGGAGGTCAAACGAACCGTCCCGGTCAAACTCACGGTCCCCGACGACCGAGAGGACGACCTCCATCAGACCATCGAGCAGTTCAACCACGCCTGCAACTACACCATTCAGAACGGGAAGAACGACGACGGCTACCTCATCCTCAACAAATCCACCATACACGACGAAGTGTACCACGACCTGCGAGACGAGACAGACCTTCCCGCGAACCTCTGCGTTCGTGCATACTCAAAAGGCGTCGAAGCGATGAAAAGCACCGTCGCTGACTGGGAGAAGGGCAACAGCCGACCACTCCCACGATTCAACGAGCCGTCCGCCGTCTACGATAAACGAACACTGACAATCAAAGACAGGTCGGCCACCCTCTCAACCATCAACGGTCGGGTCGCCGTGGACTACGTTCTCGGAGACTACCAGAAGTCCTACCTCGATGACGACGATTATGAGAAGCGGATGGGAACCCTCCACTACCGCGAGGAGGAAGAAGCGTTCTACCTCCACATCGTCATCAAGAAAGGGGTCGAAGAACGCGACGGTGACACGGTACTGGGCGTGGACTTGAACTTGAAGAACGTCGCCGTGACCAGCACAGGGTCGTTCTACGATGGTGGCGAACTATTGTGGGGCCAGAACCACTACTTCCGCGTGCGTCGAAGCCTTCAGCATAAAGGCACTCGCTCCGCCAAGCAGGTACTCCGGCGACTATCGGGGCGAGAAAACCGCTTCGTGCTGAACCGCCTGCACACTATTAGCCGACGCATCGTGGAGGAAGCTGACACCCACGATTGTTCGTACATCGCCGTCGAACGCTTGACCCACATCCGCGAGCGAATGGATAACCGAGACGACCAAGTGAAGCGACAGATGCACAACTGGGCGTTCCGCGAACTGCAAGAAATGCTCGCGTACAAAGCCGCAGAGTACGGTATCCGTGTCGAACAGATTCCGCCTGCGTTTACTTCGCAGACCTGCTCGAAGTGTGGGCATCAGTCCAGCACGAACCGTAATTCGGACGGGTGGTTTGAGTGCAACGACTGCGGGTACGAGGTTGATGGCGATTACAACGCGGCGAAGAACGTTGGTCTAAAACTGCTAACTTTACCATCGGGCAAACGCCCCGATGGGTTGGGCGACGGTCATCTCGCCCTCAAGTCTGGGATGTTGAACGGGAATGGCGATTACACCGCCTACGACGTTTCGTCGTCAGACCGGGAGTCCACGGACAAGCCCACGACTTCAGTCGTGGGTCGATGACGTAGGGTCGTCGTGCTCCCCCGCGGCGACCGCGTACCTGTCGCGGGTCGGAAGGCCGTCGAGGCTCTCGTCGACCGCACTCCTGAGCTCCGAGAGCTCCTCGCACAGCTCCGCGTACCGCGGGTCGCCGGCGAGGTCGCTTCGGTCGTGTTCGGCTTCGAGCACGGCTACTTTCGACGCGAGCGCAAAGTAGCGCTGGAGCCGTTCGTCACACTCCGACCGGCGAACCAGCGCGTCGACCGTCTCCCTGAGGTGCTCGGCCGTGACCGGCTTCGTGAGGTAGTCGTCGAACCCCATCTCGGCGACGTCGACCTCCGGCTCGACTCCCGTCAGCATCGCGACGCGACAGTCGTACTCGCCTTCGCGGATCCGGTCGAGCATCTCCTCGCCCGAAAGTCCGGGCATTCGGCGGTCGAGCAGCACCACGTCGACTGACTCGTCGAGCGCCCCGAGCCCCGTCCGGCCGTCGGTCGCGACCAGGCAATCGTACCGGTCACGAAGTCGCTCCGCGTGCCCCTCTGCCACCGCCGGCTCGTCGTCGACGATGAGCACCGTCCCCCGCTCGGCGTCCGTCATACGTGCGAGGGACTGCTCACAGCAGATGGAAAGCTCTTCCGTCAGACGGGCGTCGAACGCCGCGCAATCGGGTGGCTGGCCGTCGCGACTCAGTCAGGCGGTCGCCTCGTCGAGCCCCAGCTCCGCTGCCGCGTCGAGCACGATGTGCGCCTCGACGAGATCGTGCTCGCTCACGTGTGGGTCTTCGCCGTACGCGTCGACCTGCTCCTCGGCGCGCTCGGTGAGCCGTCGCTCCACTGGCGTCTGGTCTGGCTCGTCGCGCACGTCGTTCAACAGCGCCTCGAAGTCCTCGCGGAACACCATCGACGCGCGCGCGGCGTTACACCGCGGGAGCGGCGACAGCCCCGCCTCGAGGACGAGTTCGGAGACCAGCGACCAGTCGCTCTCACAGAAATGTAGCGAGATCGTCCCTTCGATGTCTCGCCACGCGATGGGGTCGCCGTTCTTCAAAAGCTGGACGGCGCGGGGGAACAGATCGACCCGTGCCGTCGTCTCCGGGTCGTCGCACAGACAGCAGGGCTGGTCCGTCTGCCCGGTGTACATAGCGGTTCGTACGTCCGCGATGGCAAAGAGACCCGGGACCGAGGGTCCGTTCGCCGGTACTTGGAGGTCAGCTCTCTCAACGTTGGTCGTCGGAGTTCAGATCTCTGGGAGCCCGTCCGCGGCCGTCTCCATGTGCTCGTGGACGGCCTCGAACGCCGCGCGCTGCTTTTCGTTCGCGTTCTCCATCGACACCTGCTCGAAGTAGCCGAGAGCGAGCTGCTGGTAGGCTGCGGCCTCGTCCATGTAGGTGAGCCCGAGCTGGTTCGCCCAGACGTGGCCGGGGCGATTCTGCTCGCGGTGCCACGCGTAGCTCTCGCCGAGCCGTCCCTCGATGGCGGCGACGGCGAGCGAGGAGAGCCCCGCACGGACTTCGAGCCACGCGTCGACGGACGCGCCCCAGAAGCCACGGAACCGCTCGGGGTCGAACGGCGCCTCTACGCGGAACTCCGTTCCCTCCTCGAATCCGACCCCGTCGTACTCTTCGCGGACGAGGCTCGCGGCCGTCTCTGGGTCGTCTGTTCCGGCCACGACGCGGACGACGTTCGTCTCGAGGTCGTCGGTCCCCCAGAACGTGTGAGACCAGTGGGCGACGTGGCCATTCTCACGGAGCGCGTCGAACGTCGGTGCGACGTACTCGAGCAGCGCCTCCCGCTTGGCTTCGCGCAACGGCGCGTCGACGAACCGCGGCCACGCGAGCGCGGCGGCGAGATACTCCATACGCGGTGGTGGACGCGGTGTGAGATTAAGCGTGTGGTCCAGCCTCCGTGGAGTGATCGGCGTCCGGTAGACGTTTGTCATCGGCGCGAAATCGGCGACTATGTCAGCCACCGTCGTCGTGACGGCACCGGACGGGAGCGTCGACCGCAGCGTCGTCGAGCGTGTGCTCGGGGACGACGCTTCCGTCGTCTATCTCGCCGACGTCGCCGACCCCCGCCGGTCGGCGGTTCTCGAACGCGCGGACGTGCTCGTCACAGACGGCCCCACGGAGGAGCTCTCCGAGGCGGAGTTCGACCTGCTCCACGACGGTCAGACGATTCAGCTTCTGTCCGCCGGCGTCGACTACGTCGATTTCGACCGGCTGCCAGCCGGAATGTCCGTACTCAACAACGCTGGCGCGTACGCCGAGCCGATGGCCGAACACGTCCTTGCGATGTATCTCGCGCTGTCGAAGCGACTGCTGGAGGAACACCGGAACATGGCGGACGGGGAGTTCAACCAGTTCACGCCGACCCGCTGGGTCGACGGCTCGACGGTCGGCATCTTCGGCTTCGGCGCCATCGGCGCGGCCGTCGCCCGGAAGCTACGAGCCCTCGGCGTCCGCGTCGAGGCGATCAACCGCAGCGGCGAGACGGACGAGGAGGTGTCGTTCGTCGGCACCCCGGACGATCTCGACCGCCTGCTCGAAACGTGTGACTGTCTCGTCGTCTCCGCCCCACTGACGCCGGAGACCAGAGGAATCATCGGCCGGCAGGAGCTCTCGCGGATGGCCGACGACGCGACGCTGATCAACGTCGCCCGCGGGGAACTCGTCGACCAGGGCGCCCTCTACGAACATCTGCGTGCGAACCCGGAGTTCCGGGCCGGGCTCGAGGCGTGGTGGACGGAGCCGATCCGCCACGGCCGATTCGAGCTCGACTACCCCTTCTTCGAGCTGCCGAACGTGCTCGGCTCTCCGCACAACTCCGCTATCGTCCCGAACGTGACCGAACTCCGGACGCGACACGCCGTCGAGAACGTCCGAACGGCCATCGCGGGGGAGCCGGGGAACGTCGTCGACCGGGAACGCGGCTACTGACCCGGCCGACCCGGGGCGTGTCGGCGTCACTCTGGCCGACCGACAGCGTTTTTCTCGCCGCGCCGCTGGCTCCGCCGTGCAACTCCGCGGCCCGGTCCTCGACGTCGACGACAGTCGGACGGTAGAGACGTCGAACGGGACGAGCGAACTCGCCGAGGTGACGCTGCGCCCCGACCGCGGCGCCGGCGACCCGGTCACGGTGACGCTGTGGGGGAAGTGGACGGAGACGGCCGCGGTGACGGAGCCGGGGATGGAGCTGCTCGTCGTCGACCCCGACGAGTCCGAGTACCGCGGGGAGACGACGTACGCGACCGGCCGCGACACCTTCGTCGTCCTCGAGCCGGAGTTCCTCGTCGACGTGACGGACGTCCGCTCGTGGGTGCAGTGTCCCCGGATGTACTATCTGAACAAGATCTCCGCGACCCCGCTCGCGTATCCGGTCGTCCGCGGAACGGTCGTCCACGAGGTGTTCGGCGACCTGCTCCGCGGGCGCGACCTCGACGAGGCAATCGAAGAGCGGGTCGCGGAGGCCGGCCTCGAGGTCGGCCTGCTCGGCGAGGACGTCGAACAGGTCGCCGAGGAGGTGCGGCAGAACGCCGGCGCCGTCGAGGGGTGGCTCGCGCAGGGGACGCTCACCGGGGCCGACGACGCGGATTCATCAGGCGACGGCTCTGAGCCGGCGTTCGCGCCCGCGGCGGGCGAGTGGCGCTCCGAGCGGACGCTCGTCTCGGAGACGTTCGGCATCAAGGGCCGCGCGGACGCCGTCCGGCGAGGTGCGCCCGTCGAACTGAAGACGGGGAAGAACCTCGACCGCGAGCCGAGATTTCACGACAAGGTGCAGGCGGCCTGCTACGCGCTCGTGCTCGGTGAACTTGAAGCCCGGCGGCGCGACAGCTCCATCGGCGAGGCGGCACCGGACACGGGGACGCTGCTGTACACGAAGAACAACGCGTTGGACCGCATCGAGGAGAGCGGCGACCTCTCACCGGCCAAGGAGTTCTCGCTCGGCGTCGGCCTGCTGAAGTACGTCGTCCGCCAGCGCAACGAGATCGCCGCGATGGAACACGACACGTCCGTTCCGACCGGCTACGAGGCGGACGCAATCTGCGAGTACTGCTTCGAGCAGGACACCTGCATGGTCGTCTCCGGCCGGCTCGACCAGGAGTCGAAGGCCGGGCAGATCGGCACGCCCGTCCCGGAGGCGGAGCGAGCGTACTTCGACCGCTTCTACCGGGCTATCGAGGCCGAGCGCAGCGCGATCCACGCCGAGTACCGGAAGCTGTGGGAGCAGACCGCAGAGGAGCGGGCCGACGACGACCGCGCGCTCGTCGACCTCGAGCCGGCCGGCCGGCGGGAGCTTCCCGACGGCTCGTGGGAGCTCCGAGCGGCAAAGCGAACGGACGCGGTCTCGAAGATACGTGAGGGGGACGTTGTGCTCGCGAGCGACGGCCACCCGACGCGGGGCACCGCCGAGCTCGCGCGGGTTCGGTCGCTCGGGACGGAGGTGGTTGTCACGGCCGACGAGCCGCTCGAACTCCGTCGGCTCGACGTCTACCCCTCCGAAATCGGCGTGAGCCGACAGCTCGCTGCGCTCCACGACGCGATACTGAAGGGTGACCCCGACCGGAAGGACGTGCTGTTCGGCCGCCGCGAGCCGGAGTTTTCTGGCCCGGAGCGGACATACGTCGACAACAACGACGCCCAGGACGCTGCGGTGAACCGCGCGGTCCGCGCCGACGACTTCGCGCTCGTCCACGGGCCGCCGGGAACCGGGAAGACGTACACGCTCGCACGGACGGTCCGCGCGCTGGTCGAGCGGGGCGAGCGCGTCCTGCTGTCGGCGTTCACCAACCGGGCGGTCGACAACGCGCTCGAGGCGCTGCGCGAGCAGGGGTTCGACGAGTTCGTCCGCGTCGGCACCGAGTCGGGCGTCCGGTCCGACATGCAGGACGCGCGCCTGGAGACGGCGGGCGACCCCGAGCGCGTCACGGCGGCGCTCGCGGACGCGCCGGTCGTCGCCGCGACAACCGCCTCCTGTGGCGGCACCGCGCTCCGGTCACAGGAGTTCGACGTGGCGGTCGTCGACGAAGCCGGCCAGCTCACCGAGCCGGGGACGCTCGCGGCAGTCAACCGCGCCGAGCGGTTCGTCCTCGTCGGCGACCACCAGCAGCTCCCGCCGGTGGTGCAGGCCGCCGACGGGGAGGGGAGCTCGGACGGGTCCGAGAACGGGGACGGCACCTCCCCCGCGGCCGCGCTGACGACCTCGCTGTTCGAGCGACTCATCGACCAACATCCCGACGCCGGCGTCCTGCTCGACCGACAGTACCGGATGTGCCAGCGCGTGCAGTACTTCTCGTCGCGGGAGTTCTACGACGGGAAGCTCCGCCCGGCCACCCCCGAGGTGGCCGGGCAGTCGCTCGCGGACCTCGGGGTCGACACCGGCGACCTCCCGTCGGCGCTGCGCGACCCGGTCTGTTTCGTCGACCCGGACGGCGAGCAGGTCGGGAACACAAATCCCGAAGAGGCCGACCGCGTGGCCGAGGTCGTCGAGGCGTACGTGGCGGCCGGGGTGCCGCGAGCGGATATCGGCGTCATCGCGCCGTTCCGCGCGCAGGTCGCCGAGATATCGAAGCGGCTCCCGGAGACGACCGTCGACACGGTCGATCGGTTTCAGGGGTCGGCGACGGAGGTCGTCGTCGTCTCCTTCGTCGCGACCGGCGACCTCGACGGGCCCATCTTCGAGGACCACCGTCGGATGAACGTCGCGCTCACCCGCGCGAAGAAGGCGCTGGCGCTGGTCGGCGACGCGGACGCGCTCGGGGCGGACCCCTTTTACGCGCGGCTGCTCCGGTGGGCGCGGGCGTAGACTCGCCCGGGAGAAACTTCATGCTGCGGGCGCGCCGACCGCTGACATGGTCACGCTCCCGTACGGCGAGGGCACCGTCGACGTCGACCTCTCCGACTGCGACGTGACGGTCGCCGAGCCGTCGGGCGCCGAGCCGGTCGACCCGCGGGCCGCCGCGGAACGAGCGGTCGCAGACCCCCACGGCCCTCGGCTGCGGGAGGTCGCCGACCCGGACGACGATGTTGCACTCGTCGTGACTGACGTGACGCGGGCGACGCCGGACGACGTGCTCGCCGACGTGCTCTTGCACGAACTCACAGCAGCGGGCGTCGACCGCGAACAGGTGACCGTCGTCATCGGCCTCGGCCTCCACCGGCCGATGACGGACGCCGAAATCCGCCGTGGACTCGGGGACGCGGCCGACCTCGCGGTGAACCACGACCCCGACGCGACCGTCGCGGTCGGCACCGTCGACGGAGTTCCGGTCGAGGTGAACGAGCGCGTCGCCGCGGCCGACCTCGTCGTCTCGACGGGGATGGTCGAGCCGCATCAGTACGCTGGCTTCTCCGGCGGCGCGAAGACGGTCGTCGTCGGCGCGGGTTCGGAGTCTTTTATCCGCTACACCCACGGTCCCGACCTGCTCGGGCGGCCTGGCGTCCGTCTCGGAGACGTGACGGGAAACCCGTTTCGCGACGCCATCGACCGGGCCGGGGACGCCGTCGCCGTCGACTTCTGTCTCAACGTCACCCACGAGCGCGGCGCGATACTCGGTGCGGCGGCAGGCCGTCCCCGACCCGTCGTGGAGACGCTCGCCGGAGCGGCACGCGAGGCGCTCGCGGTCGAGGTCGACGACAGGTACGACGCCGTCGTCGCCGGCGTCGGCGCGCCGAAGGACGCGAATCTGTATCAGACTACCCGGGCGTTCACGTATCTCGTCCTCGGCGCTCACAACCCCGTTCGCGATGGGGGACGAGTCGTCGTGCCTGCACGCCTTCCCGAGGGCGCCGGCGACGGGACGGGTGAGCGGCGATTTTATCGGTATCTGAGCGAGGCGGACGACCCGGGGACGCTGTACGAGCGGATGCGCAAGGGCTACGAGCCGGGCGCACAGCGGGCGTTCGTCGTCGCCCGAGCGCTCCGTGACGCCGACCTGTACGTGACGAACAGCGAGTCGCCCGCGGTCGTCGAGTCGTGTCTCATGCACGCGCCCGCATCGGTCGCCGACGCGGTCGAGCCGGGAAGCGAGGTTCTGGTCGTCCCCGACGCGCTGAACACGTTGCTCCTTTGACAACCGTTAACTCCGGGTGGGGTCATCCGTACGCATGCGCAAGCCGCCGCTCGGGACCGGGCTCCGGACGGCGCTACTGTTCTTCGCGATCGGAAGTATCACCGCGACGACGTGGCTGTGGCAGCTGCTCTACGTGCGACCGGACGTCGGACTCGCCGGCGCCGTGGCAGCGACGCTGTTCCCGGCCGCCGTCGGCGTCGTCGCCGGCTACTACGCCATCCAGGGTTAATCCGAGGTGGCGGGTTCGTCGAGCTGCTCCATCACGCGGGCGTGAAACTCTCGGAGGACAGCCGACTCGTCTTCGGCGAGCACCACGTCGCTCGCGGCGAGCGTCGCCAGTCCGAACGCGCGCGGCGACGGCGAGTCGACCGACTGCACGTGGAGGTCGAGCGCTCCCGAACGGAGGGATTCGAGCACTTCCTCGATGGCCGCCACGTTCAGTTTGTCCTCCAGCAGTTCGCGGTACGTCTCCTCCAGCACGGCGAACTCGTCGAGCTCTTCGGCGAACGAGAGCAGCATCTCCGCGGAGACCTGCTGTTGGGCGGCGGACTTCTCGGTCCCCTTGTAGCGTTTCAGTATCAGCAGCGCCCGGGTCGCGTCGATGCGGAAGTAGCGCTGGAGCAGGTCCGTCCCGTCGAGGCTCGCGCGCAGGTCTTCGCGAACCGCGTCCGGGTCGATGTCGTACAGCAGCGACTCGACGTCCACCTTCCGGTTGAGCGGAACGGAGAGGGTGAAGCCGTTGTCCGCGACGGCGACCGTCACGTTCGCGTTCGCCTGCGCGGCGACGTGGTGGGCGAGCAGCCGCGAGAACCCCTCGTTGAACCGGCGGCCGTAGCCGGCGTGGACGTAGTACCGGCGGCGATACTCGTCGTGGTCGAGCACGACCTCGACGGCGAGCCGTTCGTCCGTCGCGACGCTCGTCTCGCCCGCGTAGCGGACCTGCTCGTCGAACATCCGGGCCACGGCCCGCACGGTGTTCTCGTCGACGGGGAACTCGCGGAGCCACGTGCGAACTGCGGGTGGGCCACCCTCCCTGTGGCGGGCGAGCAGCCGGCGCTGGAACCGCAACACTTCGCGGCCGAGGTCGTACGATAGGGGGAGCCGCTCTGAGTACCACGAGGGGACCGTCGCCGACTTCGAGGTGGGGTCGACGTACACCTTCGAGCCGCGACGGTACGCGTACTCGTAGTTCGACCCGCCGAGCACGAACACGTCGCCCGGCTCCAGCGTATCGAGATACTCCTCGTCGAGCTGGCCGACCCACTCGTCGCCGCCGCGGACGAACACACCCACGTCGAAGGAGTCCGGGATGGTGCCGACGTTCGTCATGTAGATGACGCGCGCCAGTCGCCCCCGCTTCCCGACCAGCGGCTCGCCGACGGCAAACTCGTCGTAGTGGTGTTCGCCGTCGGGCGGGTCGTTCGCGTCGCGCCAGATTTTCGCGTACACGTTCCGCTCCTCGAGCCCGTCGTAGTCGGCGGTGAGATACGCGAACAGCCGCTCGAACGCCGCGTCGGAGAAGTTCCGATACGGGTACGCGGCGGTGAGTATCTCCCGGACCTCTTGCTCGGGCCGGACCGCGTTGATCGCCATCCCGTACAGCTGCTGGGCGGCGACGTCGTAGGCGTTCTCCGGGACGAACACCCGGTCGACGAACCCTTGCTCGGCCTTCCGCAGCATCACCGCACACTCGACGAGCTCGTCGCGGTCGAGCGCGAACACCCGACCTTTCACCGTCTCGCCGAGGCGGTGGCCGGCGCGGCCGACCCGCTGGAGCAGCGCGGCGACAGACTTCGGCGAGCCGACCTGCACGACGAGGTCGACGTGTGGCATGTCGATGCCGAGTTCGAGCGACGTCGAGGTGGTCACCACGTCGATGTCGCCCGCCTTCAGGCGCTCTTCGATCTCCCGTCGCCGGTCGGCCGACAGCGAGCCGTGGTGACAGCCGGAGTCGGACTCGTCGAAGCCGTACTCCTCGCGGAGCGTCGCGAGCACCCGCTCGGCGCCCGACCGCGTGTTCGTAAACACGAGCGTGTTCTCGTGGTCGCGAACGAGCGCGGCGAGCTCGTCGTAGAACCGGCCGCGGACGATTCCTGGTGGTGTGTCGACGAGGTCGTCCGTCGGACAGGCGAGTTCGAGGTCGAACTCGCGGGCGAACCGGGCGTCGACGACCTCACAGTCCCGTGGCCGTCGCTCCCCGTCGACGTGTTCGCCCCCGACCAGGAAGGCGGCGATTTCGTCGACCGGCTCGACCGTCGCCGAGCAGCCGATTCGTGTGGGCGAGGAGTCGCACAGCCGCTCGAGCCGTTCGAGCGAGACGGCGAGGTGCGTCCCCCGCTTGTTGTCCGCGAGCGAGTGGATCTCGTCGACGACGACGTACTCGACCGACTCCAGCTTCCGCTTGAACTTCGGCGAGTTGAGCAGGATGGCGAGCGTCTCCGGCGTCGTGTTCAGGATGTGCGGCGTCGTCTCCAGCATGGCCTGCCGATCGGCGCTCGAGGTGTCGCCGTGCCGGATAGCGTGGCGCACCTCGACGTCCCCGTCGAGCCGTGCGGTGATGCCGTCGAGCGGCTCCGCGAGGTTGCGGTGAACGTCGTTCGCGAGCGACTTCAGCGGGGAGACGTACAGGCAGTGGACGGCGTTCTCCAGTCCGTCGGCTCGGGCGCGCTCCACGAGGTCGTCGATGATGGCGGTGAAGCTGGCGAGCGTCTTGCCGGAGCCGGTCGGCGCACAGACGAGGCAGTTCTCGCTGTCGTCGATGAGCGGGACGGCCTCCTTTTGAGGCGGCGTGAAGAATCCGCCGTTCTCGGGGAGGTACGCGCCGAACTGCTCGACCCACCACGCACGGGTCGCCGGCGAGAGCCGGTCGAGCACGTCGGCGTCGTCGACGGCGACCGACCACGGGTCGAACCCGAGGTCGTCGCGGTCGGCCAACAGCTCGCGTGCGTCCATTCGTCCCGACGTTGGCGCCGGAGCCCCAAACGGGTTGTCCCGGTCGAGCGGAACGCTCAACGGTCCCCCGCGAGAAACCGCGGTATGCGCGTCACCTTTCTCGGCACCGGCAGCGCGATGCCGACCGGCGAGCGGAACCAGACCGGCCTGCTCGTTGAAGCCGGCGAGGACACGCTACTCGTCGACTGCGGCAGCGGCGTCCTCGGCGCGCTCGCCGGGACGGATGCGGGGTACGAGGCGGCCGACACCGTCCTCCTCACGCACCACCACCTCGACCACGTCGCCGACCTGCTCCCGCTGCTGAAGGCCCGGTGGCTCGCGGGCGAGGAACACCTGACCGTCGTCGGTCCCGAAGGCACCGACGAACTCGTCGAGGGGCTGCTGGACGTCCACGACTACCTCCGGGGGCGCGTCGACCTCGACATCAAGGAGATAGACGGCGGCGCATTCGACCTGCTCGGGTTCGAGGTTCAGGTCGCAGAGACGGTTCACTCCATGTCGGGGTTCGCGTTCCGGTTCTCCCATCGAGATGCCGACGGCGACTTCTGCTTCTCCGGCGACTCGGAGGCGACCGAGGGCGTCGCCGAACTCGCGGACGGTGCGCGCGTCCTCGCACACGACTGCTCGTTCCCGGACGAAGTGGACGTGTCGAACCACCCGACGCCGAGCGCGCTCGGCGAGACGCTCGCCGGCCGTGACGTTGAGGAACTGCTGCTCACCCACCTGTACCCGCACACGGACGGCAAACACGAGGAGATGATAGAGAGCGTCCGCGCAAACTTCGAGGGGACAGTCGGGGTGGCCCGCGACGGGCTCACGGTCGAGATTTAAGTAAGAAGCCGGGGGCAGCCGCCGCGTGCGCTGAGAACCGCCGCCGCGGGGACGAGGCGGGAGCGCGAGCCCCCCGCGGCGAGCAGATCGCTCGCCTGTTCGCTACTCCAGCCGATACCGTAGCAGCGCGGCCACGCCGCCGAGGTTGGCGAGCTGCTGTCCCGGGTCGAACTCGCCGGAGAAGACGGTCACCTCGCCGCCCTTCCGCTCGACGGTCCGGATGAGCTCGTTGGCGTCCACGTCCCAGTCGCCCTCGCCGGCCCGCTCCTCGCGGAGGCGCGTGTCGAGGATGAGCAGCTCCTCGACCGCGCCGAACTCCGCGGCGCGCATCGTCTCGTCGATCCCGTAGGTCGCCTTCGCCCCTTCGGCGATCCGCTCCATCAGCTCGTCGATCAGCTCCGCCTCCGCCGCGATGCGCGTCTCCGCCTGCACCTGCTCGACGGCGCCGCGCTTGAGCACCTCGTGGACGCCGCGACCGCCCGCGGCGGAGGTGTCGACCACGGTCACTTCCGCCGCCACGTCCGGATACTCCGTCTCGAAGTAGTCGAGCGCGTCCTGCTTCGTGAACCCCGGCCCGGCGAGGATGACGGCGTCCGCGTCGGTTCTCGCGAGCACGGCCCCGAGCTCGTCGAACAGCTCCTCGCGCGGCCGGGCGTAATCGCCCTTCCCGGTCGGCTTCGTGATGGCTGCGCGCTCTTCGACGCCGTACTGTGCGACCGTGTGGACGTACGCCTCCCCCTCCTCGACGGTCGCGATGGCGACGTCGGGGTTCTCCGCGGCCTCGACGGCCTCCTCGAGGCGCTCAAGCTGGTCGCTCTGCCAGATCTTCTCGATTTCGAGCTCCGTGTGGTCCTCGACGTTGAGCGTGTGGTGGAAGCCGAGCTGGTCCTCCCGGGAGCAGTCGACGATCTCGCCGCCGACCCGGAGCCGGTTGGCGAACTTCGCAAACTCCACGTCGTCGACGGCGAGCTCGACCCACATGTGCTCGCGCTCGCCGCCCGTATCGCGCATCCTGTCGTCGTTCCGCTGGATGCGTCGCGTCGTGTCGCCGCCGACGCGGTCACCGGGTTCGAGCACGTACGTGAGATGCCACAGGTCGTCGAGGCTCTCGGGAACGACGGTGATTTGTTCGCGCCCGCCCTCGCGCTGTTGTCGGTCGGCGATGCGCATACCGGCCGTCGGAGAGGCGGGAAGTTAGGCGCTGTTATTCGACCGTCGCCCGGGTTGGCCTGCTCGGGTTCGTCTCCTCTCCGAGCGCCTTCGCGTAGCCGCGGCCGAACAAGTAGAAGAACGCCACCTGCACGTAGAACTGCACGAATACGCCGAGCAGGAGGAACAGTCCCAGCGTGAGGAACGTGAGGACGAGGGACAATACGCCGACGACGAGCGAAAGGAGGATGGCGAGCACGCCGGCGACGAAGTAGTCGGCGCTGAACGCGGCGTCCAGGACTGTGCTGAACTCGAAGGCGGCCGCGATATCACCCTCCAGCGAGAGGCTGACGATGGCGGCAGGATACACGTAGACGGCGACGAGATACAGCACGACTGTCACCAGGAAGAGCAGTCCGCCGACAAGGCCGATACCGGAGGCGACTGCGCTCGGCGCCGTACCCGGATCGCCCGCCACGGCGCCGAGTCCCGTGACGACGACTCCGGCGACGAGTACGACCGTCGGGATGAGGAAGTAGACGATGCCAACCACGAGCACCTTCACCCCGTCGACGAGGAGGTCGCCCCACTCCTCGAACGCCGGGGCGTCCTCGCCGTTCTCGTAGCCGGCCTTCGCCGCACGGACGAAATAGCCGTACACCGGCAACACCGGGATAAAAAGAAACGAGAGGAACAGCAACACGCCGCCGATTATCACGCTCTTTACGCCTTCGTCGCCGGCCAGCGGGAACCTGAGTGCGTCTCCGAACATCGCCTTGGTTGTCAGCGGCCTGTTATAAGAAATTTTACCTTCTTTCGCAGCTACCGTCGGGGTCGCGCGGTTCTGTTCGGTCACCGTCTCCGAACCTCGTCTCGATGCCGATTTCGCGTCGCGTCGACGGCGGGGTCACGTCGACTCGCGGAACGCTCCCAGGGTCGATTCCGGCCGCCGCGCCGAACGACGCCCCCCAGACGTAGCGGGCCGCGACCGCCGTCAGAAAGTACAGCGGCACGCCGACGAGGAGCGTCGAGAACCCGACGGCGATAGGTGCGAGCACCCACTGTAACGCCGTTGCGAGCACCCACCCGACGGCATAGTCCTCCGTCACGGCGCCGGCGGCGACCGACCGGAGGCGGAATCCCGCGACGAACGACTCCTCGCGTGCGACCGTCGCCATCGCCGCAGGTGTGAGATACAGGGCGGCGAGCAGCGCAGCGATGCCGAACAGCGCGACGACGGCGCCGAGCGACTCCCCGAGTGTCGCGACGTCTGGAGTCACAGACGCCGGAATCAGGTTCGTGCTCGCGGAGAGCCCGAACAGGACGCCGGCCGGTAGCGCGTAGACGGCCGCGACGATGGTGGAGGCGAGGCCCTGTCGGAGTAGCGACCCGACGCCGGCGAAGGAGGGGGCGGTCGGGTAGCGGGTCGTCGCCGCTGCCTTCAGCGCCCGGTAGTAGTACCCTCTGACAGCGACGGACGGGAGGAGCGCGAGCGCGCCGAGTCCGACCCCGACCTCGCGGGAGACGTTCTCCTCGGCGTACAGCGCACCGCCAGCGAGGAGTGCGCCGAGGAGCAACAACCCCGACCCCGCGAGCAGCGCGCGGGACCCGCGCGGCCCGGAGGTGGGGAAGTCGAGGGACTCCCGTAGCATACTCGCGGTAAGCGGTGCCGTCGGATAAATCGGTCGTCAGAGTCGCGGTCGGGATCGGTCGTCCGGTTACTCGCGGAGTCGCGACCCGCCCGGCGGACAGAACTCCTGAATGCGGTCCGGCGAGGCAACCTTCCGGAGGAACGACTGATCCGCAAACCGCTGTTTGAACTCCCGGTACAGCAGCTTCGCGATGTCGTTCTGTGCGTACTGTCCGGGCTCGAGTTCGACGTGGGTGACCACGCGGTCCTCGATGGCTCGGGTCGGCCCGCCGAGGACGCGCGTCTCCGGCTCGCACTGGATGCCGACGGCGCAGTCGACTTCGGTGTTCTCGAAGTACGTTCGGTCGCCGCGGATCGTGAACCCACCCTTCTCGAGATACTCGCCGGACTCGGGTGTCTTCGACACCTGGTCGGGCGTCACCATGTAGACGTCGCCGGCGAACTTTCCCTCCTTCCAGACGGACGAGTGGGTGACGGCGAACCGGGCCGCCTCCTCCTTCGACGCCTCGGGGATGTCGACGTCCTTTGACGGCTCCGAGGGCCCCGTGGCCTTCAGCACCGTGACGGGGCCGCCGTGTGCTTGGCTGTGGAAGAACAGGTCGCCCGACTCCATGTACTTCTTCACGATCTCCTCGTTCTGGTCGGCGTTGCGCCCACCGATGACGAGGAAGCCGTCGGAGGTGTGGAACCAGCGGAACCGCTCGTACCACTGCTCGTCGTAGCGAATCGGTATATCTCCCTTCGCGAGCCAGTCGGTCTCCCCGGGCGCCTCGTCCTCCTCGTCCGGCTCGGCGTCCGCCGGCGACCACTCCTCGCGGCGGCGTTTCGCGTCCTCGAGGTCCTCGCGGGTGTCCTCGATGGCCGCGAGCGCGCCCTCCTTCTTTTCCTCGATTCGCTTCGCCTCCGTGTAGAGTCGGTCGGCGTTCTTCTCGACGCCGTCCTCGGGGACGAGGTCGACGTGCTCGCCGTCGAGCTCGACGGTCACCGTTCCGGCCTCGCCGTTCACGCCGACGACGTGGCTCGCGCGGTCGTTCCCCTCCTCCGCGGCCGCTTCGAACCGCGCTTCGATGTCGTCCCAGCCGTAGTCGTCCGCGCGGGCGGTGCGGACGGTTTCGAGCAGGTCGTCGACGAGGTCGTAGTTGCCGTACAGCAGCTCGCCACGTTCGCGGTAGCGGTCGGCCTCGCGCTCGAACTCCTCGATGGCGCCCTCCTGTTGGTCGATGATGCGCTGATACTTGGCGATCTCCGACTCGAAGTCCGGCCGGTCGCTGCCGGGGTCGGGCTCCTCGCGGTCGAGCTCGTAGAAGTAGTCGTCGAGCGCGTCGACGAACCGGTCGTAGCCGTCGCAGTCGATCCCTTCGTACTCAGCCAGCGGGACGGGGGTCGCGTCCACCGGCCGGTCGCGGTCGCCGTCGTCGTCGCGGTCGTAGTAGAGTCGTGGCTCGAGCGACCCACCTGCGAGCGTTTCCCGAAGCCGTTCGAGCGCCTCGAACAGCGCGGCGTACTCCTCGTCGGTCGCCGCGTCGATGTCGCGGGTCTTCTCGACGCCGGCGCGGATACACAACTCTTCGGCCCACAGGCCGCCGAGGTTCAGCTGGGTCGCGAGCGTCCGGACCACGTCCGTGTCCGAGCCGTCCATCCGCTCGTCGAACGCCGTCCGCGAGCAGTCGAGCGGGTCGATGCGGGAGGCTGGGAACTCGTAGGTCGACCCGGGAGCGACGGTGCGTGACTTCAGCCGCACCGTGTCGAGACAGTCGACTACCTCCCGCTCGCTGTCGGTCACGACGAGGTTGCCGTCGCCGAACAGCTCAGCGATGACGAGCGTGTTCGAGTCCTCGCGTGCGAACTCGAGGACGAGGATGCGGTCGAACTCGTACTGCCGGACGTCGACGAGATCGGCGCCGGAGAGCCGGTTCCTGAGCATCATCGCGAAGTCGGGCGGGCGGCCGGGTGCGTCGGGGACGTGCTCGGGGTCGGCGACGTGTGCGCGTTTCGGGTCGCCAGTCTCGACGAGCAGCTCGACCCGCCCGCGGTCGAAGTCGCGGAGCTTCAGCCTGACGAGGTCGTCGTCGTACAGATACGCCTTGTCGAGCTTCGCGCCCTCGTAGTCGCGAAGCTCCGTCGCGAGCGCGCGGAGGTCGACGCTCGTCATCGCTCGCTTCTGGTCCATAGGGCGGTTTCTCGGGTAATCGGGAAACGCTTGTCGGGTCGGCGTCGTATGAGACGCATCGAGCAGCCGCCGTATAGAAGGTTTCTTTACTATCCCTGTGAAGGGTTGGATCATGTCTTGGGGTGTGGGGGACCCCGATCCGGAGGGGCTCGACTGGGCGACGGAGACCACTGAGTCACCGCTCCAGGTGCTTCACGTCGACGACGACGACGCGTATCGGGAGGCGGTCGCGAGCACCTTCGAGGACGTGTCGCTCGAAACCGCTGGGTCCGTCGCCGAGACTCGAGCAGCCCTCGAGGAAGGGGAGTTCGACTGCGTCGTCCTCGACCACAGACTGCCGGACGGTACCGGCATCGAACTGCTCCGCGAGGACGCCTTCGGCGACACGCCGGTCGTGTTTCTCACCGGACAGGGCGACGAGCCTCTCGCGGCTGAGGCCATCCACGCGGGGGTCGACGAGTACTTCCCGAAGGGCGAAGGAGCCGACGGTATCAGAAGAGTGGTCGCGGCGGCCCGTCGGCACGCAAACGAGCACCGTCGAACGCGAGAGATTACCCGACTCCACCGTCGCTGTGAGTTGGTCGCTGACGTGGTCGCCGACGCCGTCTTCGAGTGGCGCGTCGACGACGACGAGGCGACGATCCACGGCAGTGACCCGTTCGGTTACGACCGGTCTGGCGAGGTGTTCGACGTCGGGTGGTGGCGCGAGCGCGTCCATCCGGACGACCGGGCCCGCGTGCTCGACAGCTTCGAAACGGCACTCGACGAACGTCGTGAGCGTCACGAGATCGAGTACCGGTTCCGGCGCGCTGACGGCGACTACGCCGACGTACAGATGACTTCCCGGTTCGTCTACGACGAAGACGAGACGGTCGCGGTCGGCGCGATCGCCGACGTGAGTGACCGGAAGAACCGCGAACGCGAACTCGAGCGTCGCAACGAGCGACTCGATCGGTTCGCGAGCGTCGTTAGTCACGACCTCCGGAACCCGCTGTCGGTCGCCGAGGGGTATCTTCAGCTCGCAAGAGAGACCGGCGAAACGACACACCTGGACGAGGCGCAGGCGGCGCTCGACCGGATCGGCGATCTCATCGACGACCTGCTCGAACTCGCGCGGACTGGTCGTGGCATCGGCGAGATCGGTCCGGTGTCGCTGTCGGGCGTCGCGACGGAGGCGTGGGAGAGTGTCGAGACAGTAGGCCACACCCTTCGGGTCGTCGACGACGCGACCGTCCGCGCCGACCGGTCGCGGCTCCGACAGCTGTTCGAGAACTTGTTTCGGAACGCCGTGGAGCACGGCTCCACGAGCCCCCGCTCGCAGGATCGCGGGGACGCTGTCGAACATGGTTCGACAGGCAGTCGGACGGGGGCCGACGACGCCGTGGAGCGCGGCGCCAGTTCCGGGGGCGACGTCACCGTCGCCGTCGGGACGCTCGACGACGGCTTCTACGTCGCCGACGACGGCGTCGGCATCCCGGAAGAGATCGAGGACACGCTGTTCGAGACGGGCGTCACGGGCGCAGCCGACGGGACGGGGTTCGGGCTCGCCATCGTCCGCGAGATCGCCGAGAGCCACGACTGGCGGGTCGTCGCCTCGAACGACGAGGACGGCGGCGCACGGTTCGAGTTCCGGGACGTCGAGTTCGACTGACAGCTCGACGAGGCTTTTGTCCCTCCTGCCCGTAGCGGTGGTATGGTCACCGAACCGACCGACGGCGTGTACGATATCACCTGTACCGAACGGGAAACGGGGCGCATTCGCGCGTATCTCACCGACGACGGCACGCTCGTCGACACCGGACTCCCGGAGACGACCGACGCGCTGCTCGACGGCATCTCGGAGACGGGGGTCGCGGTCGAGCGGGTCGTCATCACACACGCGGATCACGACCACGTCGGCGGGCTCGACGCCGTCGTCGAGGCACACGACCCCGACGTACGTCTCCCGGTCGGCGCCGACCCCGAGGTTGCCCCGCGGGTTGATGGTTTCTACGGCGACGGCGACGAGGTCGGTCCGTTCGAGGCCGTCCACGTCCCCGGACACCGGGGCCACCAGCACGCGCTCGTGGCGACCGACGACGACTACGCCGTGCTCGCGGACGCGCTCTCCGGCGCGGACCAGCGCGGGCTCTCCGGGGGGTTTCACCTCCCGCCGGGGAAGTTCACCGACGACCTGAACACCGCGGAACGCTCTCTCGAGAAGCTGCTCGACTACGAGTTCGACGTCGGACTCGTCTTCCACGGATCGAACGTGCTCGAGGACGCCTCCAAGACGCTCGAACGGTACGTGCTGCCACCGTAGGGCGGAAGCGTCGGTCGCCGCGGCCACTTGCGGCTACTGGAAGCCGTCGGCTAGCTCTCGGAGCTTCGCCGCGCCCCCCGACCGGAGGGGGTCGCCGTGTGCGACCAGCCCGAACGCGAAGTCCGGCGCGGTCGCGGCGAGTTCGCGGACGCTCTTCCTGAGTTCGCGCATGTCGTAGGAGTCGAGCCAGAACGGCGTCGTGTAGCCGTCGCCGTCGCGCCACACGAGGTCACCGAGGAAGGCGGCGTCGAACCCCTCGTGGAGGTAGACGAGGTGTCCCGGATTGTGGCCCGGCGTGTGGTGGGCGGTGAACCCGCCGATCCGCTGGCCGTCGGTGACCGGCCGCAGGTCGACCTCGCCGAGGTCGAAGACGGGGCGGACGAGTCGGTGGAACGCGCCCTTGTGGTGGAACAGCGGCGGGTCCCAATCCCCGCGGGCGAGCGCCACGTCGCGTTCGCCCATGAACACGGGGCAGTCGAGCGGCTGAAGCTTGGCGAGTCCGCCGACGTGGTCGAGGTCGTAGTGGGTGAGCAGCACCCGGTCGAGGTCCCCCGCCTCGTAGCCCGCGCTCGCGAGTTCGCTCCGCATCGACGGGTAGTTCACGGGGAGCCCGGTGTCGACGAGCGTCACGTCGTCGCCGACGTCGCGCTCGCGCTCGTCGACCAGATACACGTTCGTCGCGAGCGGGGTGACGATACCGAGATCGAGCAGCCACAACCCGTCCGCGAGCTGACGCGCCATACCGCGACTCGGAGCCCGACGGTGAAGAACCCGCCGGCCACCGATCACCGGCGACCGGACGGCCGCTACGGGAGCTGCTCGGCGTACGTGCGGTCCCACCGGTCAGCGCCCGGCGTGTCGCCGTCGAGTTCGATTCGCCAGCCGTCGAGCGCGGTCGGGTTGTCGAGCGCCGCAGCGAGCGTCGCGCGAACCTCGGCCACGTTCACGCCGTAGTAGTCGTCGGGAACCCCTTCGAGGTACTGTAGTGCGGTCCGGAAGAGGCTCTCCATCCCGTCGTCGTCTTTGAAGTCGAACCGCTTGTACGCGCCCGCGGCGACCTGGACCATCCCGTGGGCGAACGCGCTCTCGGTCGTGCCGCGGCCGTAATTATACCACTCGTCCTCGAAACAATCGTGCGCTTCGTGGTAGTCGCTGGCGTTGTACAGCCGGACGCCGTGAACGGTCGCCCGGCGGAGGGTGTCGTGTTCCCACCGACCCTCGTCCGGGAGCCAGCCGGCGGGCTGGCCGCGAATCGGCGGGGGGACCTCGGGGTCGGTGGTGTGGTCGTCCACACTCGACGGTGGGTGAGCCGGCGACGTAACTCCTCCGGCGGTCGGCCGCCAGCGGCCCACGACCACGACCGCCAGAACCACGATGGCCGACGCAACGACCCTGACCAGGACACGCTGTGCGATGATGAGACTGTACGCGAGCACGACGCCGACGATGACGGCGAGGAGCGTGACCCTGGATCCGTTTCCGCGACCGGCTCCTGACGTCAGAGCTGTCGGAACGGACGCTGACGCGTGAAACGAGGGGGCCCTCCGGTCCATCGCGAAAGGTGCCGGTTCGGCCCCTCCGAGGCGCATCCCCCCACCCCCCAGTGGACGAGCGCGCACGCTCGGGGCCGCTGCCACCGACGATTCGAGACGTCAGGGACGGCGTCCCCGACAGCAGGTTCTGTTCGGCTTCATGAATATGAACCGGGGCGGTCAGTTCCGGAGTCGACACGTGTTCCGGCTGCCGGGACAGTTACTTCTCTCGGGACGTTACCCGGGAAGATCCACGGCGTTCGCGTATCGAGCCAGCGGCACCGAGTCAGTCGACATCCGGTCGAACCAGGCTTCTGCCCAATCGGTCAACTGCTCGTCGGTAGAGTGCAGACACGCGTGGAGATCACCGTGTGGCCCGTAGGCTTTCAGGAACACCTCGCTGTCGACCAGCGCCATCCCGGATTCGATGGATTCAGCGACCACGTGGATGGTCACGTTCTCGCTCTCCACGGCCAGCTCTATCATCTCCGGGTAGGTCTCCTGGATATGGCGAGCAAAGGACTCGTCGTAGACGAGTTCGACAGTCGTCCCGGCGTCGACGGTCGGCTCGAACGAGTCGACCATCCGCTGTGTCAGTACGGGCGAGAACCCACGGATTCGGTCGGCATCCGTCGGGAGCCGGTCGAAGAAGAACGTCTCGGCGGCCTGGGGCTCAATCGGCGTCGAGACACAGACCTCCCCATCGAAGTGGAATGGGAGGTCGTCTGCGAGCGGGAACGCCGCGAAGAACTCGCTGAACCGATCGCCCTGTGCGACCGCTGTAGCGAGTTCCTCGTACCGTTCGAACACGTGTCGTCCCGCCGCAGTCAGCGAGTACCGCTTTTCTTCTTTCCGGACCCAACCGTACTCTTCGAATCCAGACACCGCCCGGTGGATCGCGGTCCGAGATGCGGCAGTCCGCTCGAGGAGTTCGCACGGCCGACATGGTGCCGCGGCCAGTTCGCGGAGGACCGCCACACGGCCGTCCGATCCGGCCAGGAAGCTGATTCCCTCTCTCGCGTCCATACTACGACTACGGCGCCCGATAAGTAAAAGCGGTTCCGGCGTGCCGGACGGTCGACGGCCGCTCCTTCGACTCCGTGCGACATGCGAACCGCGTCTCGCATGGGGTGCGTATCGAGTCGGGAGAAATCGGACGTAGTACGTAGTGGTTGTACGACAGGATGGTCCAAAACATTGGACACGAGTTCACCAGAATCCGATGACGAGAACGCAACAGTTCGCCATTGTCGGTCGATTCAATCCGAAAGGAATTACCCGACCACCGACACAGTACGAACGCGTGCGGGGGTAGCCAAGCCCGGAAACGGCGGCGGACTCAAGATCCGCTCCTGTAGAGGTCCATGGGTTCAAATCCCATCCCCCGCACTGCGCGAGCAGTGCTGGAAGGTCACTCTCGGAGTGGTCTTCCCCCGCAACATCCTACCTGAGGTCGATGAGGAGTGGCGACGCGCTCTAACTAAAGGTCCCGTGCGATGTCGGAGAGGTCACCGACGCGGTCGGCGCTCGAGGTTATCTCCCCGTCGGCGAGGAACTCCGAGAGCCCGCTGTCTCTAACGTGTTCGCGCAGCATTTCGACGGCGGCCGCGTCCACCTCGACCGCGCGGAGATACTCGGCCGTCCGGTAGCGGTCCTCGGCGGTCGGCTCGCGGCCGCCGTCGGCACCGGCGAGCCCCCACGCGGTGTCGCGGGGGCTCTCGCCGTCGGGAACTCTCGCCCCGCTGGCGAGCACGAGCGCCTTGAGCACCGCGAACGGAACGAGGTCGCCCGAACCGTAGTCGAGGTCGTCGACGAGCAGCGACTCGGCGCCGTCCGAGAGGACGAGGTCGCGGCGGCTCCCGTTCACCGACGCGTTCAGCCTGAGCTCGCCGGCCTCGTCGCGGAGATACGGGGACTGAGCCATACTACCGGTACGGGGCGAGCGCGGGAGTGGTTTACTCTTCGTCGCCGACGCGGTCGACGGCGTCGACCTCCCCGACGGGCTGCCAGCCGTCCGCCGTCTCCCGGGCGCCGACGAGCGGGTCGTCCGTGCCGTCCGAGACGAACCGGTAGACGGTGCCGTCGTCGGTCTCTCCCTCCGCCTGGAACGCCTCCTGGAAGAACTCGGCCGAGCGCATCCGCACGCGCACGGTCGTGCCGTCCGCGAAGGTGAGCTCCATCGGCCGGGGTGTGATGTTGTGGATGCGTTTCGCGAGCGTGTTCACGTCCGGCCCGTCGACGTGACGCGATAAATCGGTGACCATTTGCGTGGTGGACTCCGCCCGTCGGCATGAACGACGCGGACGCGAACGCGCGTGCCGACCTCGCCGAGCGGGCTGCCCGGGCAGGCGGTGCCGTCGCCGAGGGGTTCTTTCGCCGGAACGTGGCCGTCGAGACGAAGACGGGAAAGACGGACGTGGTGACGCGGGCCGACCACGACGCCCAGCGGCAGGTCGTCGCGGCGATCCGAACTGAGTATCCGGAGGACGCAATCGTCGGCGAAGAGAGCCTGCCGCGAAGCGCCACGAACGGCGGCGGAGAGCAGAGCGACCCGCCGGAGGCAGACGAACTGAAGCAGGTTCCCGACGCCGGCCCGGCGTGGATCATCGACCCAATCGACGGGACGAACAACTTCGTGCGCGACGTGCCGCTGTGGGCGACGAGCGTCGCGGCCGTCGAGGACGGCGAGGCCGTCGCGGCCGCGAACGTGCTTCCCGTCCTCGGCGACACCTATACGGCCGACGCCGACGGCGCGTATCTCGACGGTGAACCGATCTCCGTCAGCGACGAGACAGACCCAGCGGCGATGGTCGTCTGCCCGACGATCTGGTGGCCTACGGACCGACGCGAAGAGTACGCCGTCGCCTGCCGGGAGACTGTCGAGCGGTTCGGCGACCTGCGGCGCCACGGGAGCGCACAGGCGGTGCTGTCGATGGTCGCTGCTGGACAGCTCGACGGCGTCTTCACGAACGTCGACGCGAACCCGTGGGACACGGTCGCTGGCGCGCTCCTCGTCGAGCGAGCGGGTGGAACCGTGACCGACATCCACGGCGAGCCGTGGCGCCACGACTCGCGGGGATTGGTCGCCTCGAACGGCGAGGTGCACGGGGAGCTGCTCGCCGCGGCCCAGGCCGTCGAAGCCGTTCGGTAGGCCCAAGCGCTACCGTCAGAGATCGGCTGCCCGACGACGACGCCGGACACCGGAACCCTGAAAGCCGGCCGCTCCCGTGGCGTGGGTATGAACCATCCCCACCAGTGGGACCGTGGCCGGGCGTGGCTAGCGACGTTCGGTGCAGTCGTCGCCGCGTTCGCGGTCGGTGCCCTCCTCGCCCCAGAACTCGTCTGGGACCGCTTCCTCTGGCACTACTTTTGGGGGCCCGTATTCGCGGACGCGAACAACGCCGTCTGTGCGGCGATGCGCCCGGCCGGGTCCGAGCTACTGTTTTCACAGAGCGCCTGTGCTGCGGCGGAGGCGAACGCCGTCGTCGCGGAGCCGGGGTACACGGTCGTGAGCGAGGTCGGCTACGCGGTCACGCTCGTCTTCTTCCTCGTCGGGCTGCTCGAGCTGTTGAACCGCCTCGAGGTCGGCGAGACCAAGGAGCTGTTCTTCGCGCTGGTGCCGTTCATGTTCTTCGGCGGGGCGCTCCGGGTCGTCGAGGACGCCAACGACGCCGTGCCGCAGGGCGCCGAGCCGCTCATCTCCTACCCGCTGAACTCGCTCATCATCTCGCCGGTCATCTACTTCACCGTCTTCTTCGTCACCCTCGCGGTGCTCGTCACCGCGGTCGTGGCCGAGCGGCGCGGGCTCGTCGACTCGTACGGTCGGCCGGTGTTCGCGTTCGGCTGGCTCGCGCTGTTCGCGACGGTCGCGTTCATCTACTACTACGTCGACGCGGCGCTCGCCGATGCGTTCGCCGGCGCGGGCTTCTACCCACAGATGACGGGGCTCACCATCGGCCTTGCGGCGATACTCGCGGTCGGGGTGTACGGACTCGTCGACCGCGTAAAGCCGGAGATCAACGCGGGCACGAGACTCGTCGGGTTGGTCGTCCTCTTCGGCCACGCGGTCGACGGCGTGGCGAACGTCATCGCGGCGGACTGGATCGGCGCCATCGGCGTCCCCGTCGAGTACGGCGCCAAACACCCGGTGAACCGGTTCATCATCGAGTTCACCGAGTCGGTCCAGCCGGCGTCGCTCTCGGCGGTCATCGGCACCTCGTGGGCGTTTCTCGTCGTGAAGCTCGTCGCCGCGACGCTCGTCGTCTGGGTGTTCGACGAGCGCATCTTCGAGGAGGAGCCGCGCTACGCCGTTCTCTTGCTCGTCGCCATCCTCGCGGTCGGGCTCGGCCCGGGAACCCGTGACATGCTCCGCGCGACGTTCGGTATCTGAGGATCGTGTGGGCGGCAGTCCTCTTGGCTACGGGAACGGGTGGTGGTCCCGGTCGAGTCGCGGGTCGAACCCCAACTCGCCGGGGACCCGCTCCGCGCGCTCCCCGAAGTACGCGTCGTCAGTGAACAGCGGCTGCGCGCTCGGAACGAGCACGCGCACGGCCTCGAAGCCGAGCGCGTCGAGGTCGCGGGGTGTCAGCCGAACCGCGTAGGGGTCGAGCCCTGCATCGGTAACCCGCGACACCAGTGCGTCGAGTTCAGCCTCGCCGTCGACCGAGCCGTCGGGGCCGACGCTCGTTGCCGGAACCGTCGAATCCGGCTCGACGAACTCGCGTGCGGCGGGGGGGAACTCCGCGTACGAACCGACCGCGCCCGAGTCTGCGTTCGCGTCCTCGCGGCCCATCCCACGGAGCTCCAGCCAGTTCTGGAGCGCCTCTTCCAGCGCGTCCGCGGCGGCGGCCTGCGGGTCGAGGTCTGCGGCCATCCCGGCTGCGAACCGCGGCCACGACCCCGAGTTCCGGTGAAGACACGTTGCGACGACGGGCACGTCAACGTCCTGCGTGAGCAGTAGTGCAGTCGCCTCCAGCCCTTCGGCGCGCGATCTGTCGGCGAGTTCGCGGTAGCGATCGTCGTCTACGTCGAGCCCCAGCGGCTCGAACGTCGAGTACCACGCCAGCATCGCGGCGTCCCGTTCGACCACCTCGTACAGCCCGGACAGCAGCGCCTCGACGCCGCCGTTGCCGAGTCCGAGCCCCGTCGTGATGGCCGGCCGGTGGCGAACGGTCGGCGGCGGGAAGACGGCGAACTCTGCCGGAAGGTGCACGCGGGCTCCCGAGGCGAGGTGCTCTCCGATGGCCCACCGTATCGGTTCCGCCGGGTCCACGGCGCCGAACGAGTCCGGTCGCACGAACTGCGCCGGCGACACGCAGTCCGGTGTCTCGGCCGGCGACGAGCGGTCGAACCGGTCCGTCCGGTAGACGCCCGCAGCGTAGCGTTCGAGTCCCTCGCCGAGCGCCTTCATGAACGCCGTGTCCCAGCCGGCCGCGACGCCGGCTGCCTTCGAGCTGGCGCGCGCGTCCGAGAAGCCGGTCGTGTCGGCGAGCGTCGCGAGGTAGTACGGCGCCGGGAACGACTCGACCTCGCCGACCTCGCTCACGACACCGACGCGGGAGTCGAGCGCGCGTTCGGCCGCGCCGAGCGCCGCGTCGAGATCGCGCGGCTCGTGGCTCCGGTCCACTTCGCGACTCCGGGGTCCCGCACAGTCACAGTCCGGAACCGGCAGAAACCGACGCTGGGCGTGGGGCACCTCGATTACCCCGCCGAGGACGGGCGAGGGCTGGCCGCGCAGGAGCCGAACCACCTCGCGGCCGGCGAGCGCGCCGGCGAATCGGATGTCCGCATCCGTCGCCTCGTTCACCGCGTCGCCGCTCGTCCCGTCGTCGTTCGCTGCGACCCGCGCTGCGAGACAGTCGAAGCAGCCTTCGCCGGGCGCGAATCCGGAGACAGCCGCGTCGAGCCCTTCGACCGGGTGGCCTCCGATTCCTCCGAGTTCGACCGCGAGCCAGGGCGTGCCGGTCGCTCGCGCTCGGTCGTTCGTCGCGGCGAAGGGTCCGTCGTCGACGTGCCCGACGACGACGGCGAGACCGACGTTGCCGACGGCGCCGGGATCGAGCGATGCGACGGAGTCGGCCACGGGTGCCACCGCGTCGCGCACGGCTGCGGCCCCTGGGCCGTCGCCGACGAGTCCAACGTGCATACCCGGGTGTGGTCACCGCAGGTGAAAAGGGCGACTATCCGACCGTCGGACGACTATTCGATCAACCCTTCGCGAGCGCCGACTGCGCCATCGACGCCAGTTCGGTGACGGAGGCGTCGCCAACGTCGTCGTCGAGTTTCAGGCGGAGCCGCGGGCGCCCCACGTCGATGGGCACCTTCTCCGTCGTGATGAGCCCCGTCTCCTCGAGTTCGCTCTTCGTCCGAGAGAACGTCGCCTTCGAGGCGATGCCGACGTCCTCGCCCCACTTCGAGATGTCGTAGAGCAGCTCGTCGTTCTTCGCGGCGACGAGCAGCGAGATGGTCACCTCGTCGAGCCCGTCTCCGTCTCCGCGGGCGCTCTCCATCGAGGTGAGCACCTCGTCGAAGTCTGCGGCGGCGGCCTCGCCGATGCGCTCCGTGAGCGTCTCGCGGACCCGACTCAGCCCCGGGGTCCGCAGCGAGAACGCCTCTGCACGGTCGCGCTCGCCCGTGTACTGCTCGTAGGCGCCCGAAATGAACGACTCGTCGTCGGTCGCCAGCCCGGCGACCTGTCCGCCGGCGTCGACGACGGCGACGACGGACTCTTCGGTGACGAGCAGCGTGTTGTCCGTGCCGTCGTACTCGAACAGCTCGAGTCGCTCCGCGTCGATCAGGTCCGCCGCGACGCTCGCGAGCTTGAAATCGCGGGTGAGTCGCTTCAACACGTTCTCGTCTGCCAGTATCACCACCGCCGGCCCCGGCTCTTCGGTCAGCTCGTCGAGGAGTGCCTCGACGACCGGCGACGACGGGTTCACGACGATGAGCTCGTCGTCGGCCGCGTCGAGCGCGGCCCTGAGCACCTCGCCGATCGAGGGTTCGAGCAGGTTCGATTTGATCCCCATTATAACTTAGTATGGCTCCGAGCGGCTTAATATTAGCGAATCCTCGGCTTGAAACAGCTACCGCTGAGGTCGGCTCGGTCATCGACGCCCGGCATGCCCGCCTCACCACGATCGACGTAAGGGTACGCTCCACGAACAGGGGGAGCTCACGACCCGTCCGACCTACGCTCGGCAAGTTCGGTCGCGATAGGGGCCGGCCAGCGCAGGTCACCGTCGACCTCGACCGGGCCGTCGTGGCGCCGGAGCGCGTCGACGGTCGCCGTCTTGTCGAGGGAGGTGGTGACGGCGACTCCGCGGGGGCGAACGACGCCGTCGAACGGGTCGCGGTAGTCACCTCCGGCACCGGGCTCCGCGTCGTACCGGAGCGTGTATCGACCGCTTTCACCCTCTTCGAGCGAGAGAATCGCAGGTTCGCCGACAGAGGGGGCGACGCGCGTCGTCCCGTCTCCAACCGTAGCGTAGTCGCGGCCCATCCTGATTCGGCGGCGTGCGGTCGAGAGCGCTCGGTCGATTCGGAACCCCGAGACGACGAGCCGGCCGAACGCCGTGCCGACCTGCGTCGCCTGCTCGTTGAACACCTCCTCCAGCGTGACGCCGCCCGCGACGCTCCCCTTCTCGACGAGGGCCTCTCCCTCCCGGTATGAGCCACAGGCGTTGAGGAAGAACGCACGGGGGCCGGCCCGGTCGAGCGCGTCGACCGAGAGTGCCCCGTCCGTGCAGCGAAGCCCGTCGGCGTCGCAGTGGCCCACGTAGTGGAGGAAATCGAGTTCACGCTCGAGCAGTCGGGCGAGATCCGTGACGGTGAGTGACTCGTGAACCTCGACGGAGAGGGGGACGACCTCGCTGCGAGCGCGGTACGCATCGGGGACGACGAGTTCGTCGTCCATCGCCGGATCGTTGAGGACGACGGCGACCGACAGTTCGTCCCCGGTCGGCCGTCGTCGCCGGGTGTGCTCGTAAGCCCGCGGCGTCGTCTTGAACGCGTCTACCACCTCGCCGTCGGCGAGCCACCCGTGTCGCGCGCCGACGCCGAGCTCCGGCGCGAGCGGGTCGATAGAGACGGTGCCCCGGTGGAAATCATCGAGCGAGGCGGAAACCAGCTCCCGTGGCGACATCTCCGTTGCCTCGGCCGGATACACGAGCGAGAGGCGGTCGAGCAGCGCGGGGAGCGCACGCGCACGGTCGTAGTCGGCCTCGACGTAGGTGGAGAGGTGCCATTCCGGGAGATCGATGTCGTCGGCATCGAGGAACGTCGCGTAGCGGACCCCCGGCGATACTGCCCGGACGGCGTCCCCATCGAGGCCGAGGGCATCGAGCGGCGAGTCGTCGAGCGCGAGCGGGATTGCCCCTTCCACCGCTGGCTGTCGGACGCAGTGGTCGAGGTGGACGACCCGACGGAGCGCGTCTGCGACCTCGCTCGCGAACGACGGCAGCGAGCCGAACGCGTACTCGAAACCCGTCTCTGGCACCGACACGAGCGGCGTCGCGTCCGGAACTGGGTCGAGCGCCGCACCGAGATAGTACGCGAGCGGCGCCGCGACCAGTACGTGTTCGAGATCGGCCGGCACGCGGAAGCGGATCGCCTGGTCACCGACGGCCGGCTGATCGACGGCGCCGTACTCGACGAGCGGAGGATGTGGGCGGTTCGGGCCGAGCGACCGCTCCGGCCCGTCGGGGAGCCGGTCGCCTGCCGTGGTGACTGCCGTCGCGATTCCAGCGGGCGTCCGCGGGACCGTGATGGTGTCTGGGCAGGCTGCGGGCTCGCGCGCTGCGATGGCGACCGGCCGAGGCTCCGGAAAGCTCAGCCGCGTGGTCGCGCCGTCGGTTGTGAGCCTCGCCGGCCCTCTGACGCGGACCGCGACGGTCGGGCCATCGCCGCTGGCCGTCTCGATGACGTGCTCTCCCGTGGGGAGCTGCCCGTCGCCCGGCGCTCCGTCCGCCGTCGGCGCGTCGAGTTCCAGCGTTCGGAGCCGGCCGGCGATGCCGGAGTCTGCCGGATGCGGCAGCTGGAGGTCGGGCCGGGTTCGCTCCCACCCGGTTCTGGTGAGGGTGACTTCCCCCCTCCGACCGACCGCGGCAATCCCGTCGTCGGTCGCTATCCACGCGATCATCGCGCGTTCGGCTCCATCGGTCCCTCCAGTATCAACCCACCGCCGACGTGAAATTTTCGCCGCCAGCTCGCGGTGCTCGCCCGAGAAGGTAGCTTCTTTGCCCGTCGCTCGAAGGGCGATACATGAACCACGACACCGTCCGCGGGACGGACCCCGCGGTGGCGGACGCGCTCGATGGCGAACTGCAGCGGCAGCGGAACACCCTCGCGATGATCGCGAGCGAGAACCACGTCTCCGAGGCCGTTCTTGCGGCACAGGGCACTGTCCTGACGAACAAGTACGCGGAGGGGTATCCGGGGAAGCGCTACTACGCCGGCTGCGAGTACGCCGACGAGGTCGAGACGCTCGCCATCCAGCGCGCGAAGGAGCTGTGGGGTGCCGAACACGTCAACGTCCAGCCCCACTCCGGGACGCAGGCGAACATGGGCGTCTACACCGCGGTTCTCGAGCCGGGCGACAAGATTCTCTCGCTCGACCTGAACCACGGCGGCCACCTCTCGCACGGCCACCCGGCGAACTTCACGGGGAAGACCTACGAGGTCGAACAGTACGAGGTGGACACCGAGACGGGCTACATCGACTACGACGGCCTCCGCGAGCAGGCCGAGCAGTTCGACCCCGACATCGTCGTCTCCGGCTTCTCGGCGTATCCGCGGGAGGTGGAGTTCGAACGCGTCCAGGCCGCCGCGGAAGCCGTCGACGCCTACCACCTCGCGGACATCGCACACATCACGGGGCTCGTCGCTGCGGGCGTCCACCAGACACCGGTCGGCGTCGCCGACTTCGTCACCGGCTCCACGCACAAGACCATCCGCGCCGGCCGGGGCGGCATCATCATGACCGACGAGGAACACGCCGACGATATCGACTCGGCCGTGTTCCCCGGCGCGCAGGGCGGGCCGCTGATGCACAACATCGCCGGCAAGGCGGTCGGGTTCAAGGAGGCGCTCGCGCCGGAGTTCGCCGAGTACGCCGAGCAGGTCGTCGCGAACGCGGAGGCGCTCGCTGACGCGCTCGCCGGCCACGGCTTCGAGATCGTCTCCGGCGGGACGGACACCCACCTCGTCCTCGTCGACCTCCGGCCCTCGCATCCAGACACGACCGGCGGGACGGCAGAGGAGGCGCTCGAGGAGGTCGGCCTCGTCCTCAACGCGAACACGGTCCCCGGTGAGACGCGCTCGCCGTTTGACCCTTCGGGTATCCGCGCCGGCACGCCCGGCCTGACGACGCGCGGCTTCGACGAGTCGGACATGGCCGACGTCGCCGAGGTCATCGCGACCGTCGTCGACGCACCCGACGACGAGGACGTGAAGGCGGCGGCGAGCGCGACGGTCGATCGGCTCACCGACGAGAACCCGCTGTACGAGTAACGAGCGTCGCCGGGACCGGCAATCGACGCGCGAACGACACGTTCGTGTATATTTTCTGGGGTAGGAGCATCGGTTTTACGCACGGATTCGCGGGATTGATTAGTCGAGGCCACGGACCCGCCGGTATGACCCAGATCATCGACGGGAACGCCGTCGCGGCGTCGATCCGCGACGGGCTCGGCGACGCCATCGCGACGCTCGGGGACGCCAGCGTCACGCCAGGCCTCGCGACCGTACTCATGAGCGACGACCCCGCGAGCGAGACGTACGTCTCGATGAAACAGCGCGACTGCGAGGAGGTCGGCATCGACGGCATCCACGTCGAACTCGACGAGGACGCGCCCGCGAGCGAGCTGTACGACACCATCGAGGAGCTGAACGCGGACGACGACGTCCACGGCATCCTCGTCCAGATGCCGCTCGTCGAGCAGGTCGACACCCGGCGCGTGCTCCGCTCGGTGGACCCCGCGAAAGACGTCGACGGGTTCCACCCCGAGAACGTCGGCCGGCTCGTCGCCGGGAATCCGCGGTTCAAGCCCTGCACGCCCCACGGCATCCAGAAGCTGTTCGAACACTACGACGTGGAGACGGAGGGGGCCGAGGCGGTCGTCGTCGGGCGCTCCGACATCGTCGGCAAGCCGATGGCGAACCTCCTGATTCAGAAGGCACCGTTCGGCAACGCGACGACGACGGTGTGTCACTCCCGAACCGAGGACCTGGCCACTCACACGCGCGAGGCCGACATCGTCGTCGCCGCCGCGGGCGTCCCGGGGTTCATCGACGGTTCGATGCTCACGGAGGGTGCGACGGTCGTCGACGTGGGCATCAACCGCGTGGACGCGGACACGGAGAAGGGGTACGAACTCGTCGGTGACGTCGACTTCGAGAGCGCCCGCGAGGTCGCCGGAAAGATCACGCCGGTGCCGGGCGGCGTCGGTCCAATGACCCGCGCGATGCTCCTGTGGAACACGGTGAAGGCCGCGAGCGAGCAGACCGGCGTCGACGTCGACCTCCCCTGAGGGATGGACCACCGCGGCCTCGATCCCGACGAGCTCGCTGCCCGATACGACGGGGACGTGTACCGGCTGTCGAAACGGCAGGAGCTGGCCCCGGAGCGGTGGGAGCGCGCGAACGACCGTGAGGAGGGCGGGGACTGGGGCGTAGGCGCGCTCGTCGAGCGCGACGGCCGGCTCCTACTCGTCCGCCAGAACGGCCGGTGGTTTCTCCCCGGCGGGATGTTGGAGCCGGGAGAGACCCACGCGGGCGGTGCCGCCCGCGAGGTCCGCGAGGAGACGGGCGTCGACGTTGAGGTCACCGACCTGGTCGCGCTCTCGGAGCAGACGTCCGTCAACGCCGTCGACGGCCGGACGTTCGAGTTCACCTTCGCGACGTTCCGCGGCGTTCCGCAGGGGACCGGGCTGGCTGACGACCCCGGACTCGACGACGAGGGAATCGAGGCGGCCGCGTGGCACGCGGAGGTGCCCGCAGAGACGTTCGACCGGGAGCTCGTCGTGCGGATCCGGGAGTGACCTCGGCTCAGGAGCGTCTCGTCGGTGTCGCGACGGCCCGACTCAGTCGAGTCCGTCGAGCCGAGAGGCGGCCGTCGCGAGGGCCGTCTCGTCGCCGTCGGCGACGTAACTGCCGATCTCTCGGGCTGCTCGCACGAGCGACTCGGACTCCTCGACCGGCACGTCGCCCTGTATCGCGCGGACTCGGCGGACGTGGTTGTCGAGCCGGCCGAGCACCTCCGCCGCGTCCGGGTCCGGGTGTTCGTCCAGATACGCCCGCACGTCGCTCCGATACGCCTCGACGGCGTTCGCGTACGCGAGCCCGCGGGAGTCGCGGTGAGATTTCGGAACAGCCTCCGGGTCCGGGCGCTCGCCGTCGTCTGCACCACGCAGCAGCGAGAGCAGGTACAGCTCTTCGTCGTCGTCGACGTCCATCGACCGGCCGAGCGCGTCGGCGACGGTTCGGAGTTCCATCGCAGCGAGAAAGGTGTCGTCGAGCGGTCGGAGCCGCCCCCCGTCGACGAAGCCGTAGCTCCGGGTGAACCCCCGCGTCGCCTCGACGGCGCGCTCGGCAAGGTCGCGGACCGGCACGTCGTCGACCGCGCTGCGAACGGCCGAGAGGTCGAGCGTCGCTGACGACGCCGTGTGCAGCTTCCGCTTGTCGTCGACGCCGACGCTCTCCATGCTCCCGCAGTTCGGACACGCCACGCTCCCCGTCTCGTAGTACGACCACCGCGTCCCGCAGGACTGGCACTCGCGGGTGCCGCGAACTTTCATACCGGAGGCAGGAGCCGACGGGGCAAAACCGTCCGGGTCGTCGGTCGGACAGTCGTCGCTGCTGCACCGGATGAGTTTATATACGGCGAGGGGTAACGGCAGAGCATGTCGGAATCACCGACGTACCACGAGGATAGGGCAAGTCGCCGCGAGGCGGCTGGCCGGGAAATTCGACGGTAACGTCACGCTCTCCCGCGAGGCCGGAGACCTGTTACTGCGAACCGACGACGGAACGTACGAGTTAGATCGCTCCGAGGCCGCGGAGCTTCGCGACGAGCTTGCGAACGCCCTGTCGCGCACTCGCGAGTTCGTGTACACGAGCGGGAAACGCCGCGAGGACGGCAGCTACGTCGTCGCCCGCCGTGGCGCCACCTCGTCGGGCAACCGGAAGGTGTTCGACTCGTTCGCGCGGTTCGAGCGGCTCTACGAGCGACTTCCCACGGAGTTCACCGCAGAGGACCTCTCGCGGACGGGGCTCACCGACGGTCGCAGACACATCGTGTTGCGACACTTCGTCGAGCATCCCGACTTCGACTGTGAGCTGACGAGCCGACAGCCGCTCACGGTAAGAAAGCTCTAACCGTCGGGCGGGCGACGAATCGCACATGACGTTCTCCATCGTCGCTCGAGACCCGGAGACCCGCGCGGTCGGCGTCGCAGTCCAATCGAAGTTCGTCGGCGTCGGCGCCGTCGTCCCCTTCGTCGCCGCGGACGCAGGTGCGGTCGCCACGCAGTCGTTCGCGAACGTCGAGTACGGCCCCAAGGGACTCGACATGCTCCGCCGCGGCTACGACGCGGAGGCGGTCGTCGAGACGCTTACCGCCGGCGACGCGGAGGCCGAATCGAGACAGGTCGGCGTCGTCGGCCGCAACGGCTCCGTGGCCGCGTTCACCGGCGAGGACTGTCTCGACGTGGCCGGCGACCTGCAGGGGGAGACGTACACCGTCCAGGGGAACATTCTCGAAAACGAGGCGACGCTTTCCGCGATGGCAGAGACGTTCGAGTCGACAGACGGCGGGCTTCCGGAGCGGCTCATCGCGGCGCTGTACGCGGGCAACGAGGCCGGCGGCGACGCTCGCGGCCAGCAGTCGGCTGCGCTGTACGTCGCCAAGCCCGAGGGCGGCTACGATGGGGGGAACGACCGCTGGGTCGACGTCCGCGTCGACGACCACGAGGAGCCGATTGCAGAGCTGGAGCGGGTGTTCAAACTGTACGACGTGACGCTGCTCGAGCGCGCGGCGCCCGACGAGACTCGTGAGCTCTCCGGCGAGACGGCCGCAGCGGTTCAGGAGACGCTCGCGGCGCTCGGATTCTACGACGGCCCCGCCGACGGCGAGTTCGGAGCGGACTCGCGGGCTGCACTCGAGGAGTTCCGCGGCGTGAACAACTTCGAGAACCACTCCGTTCCCGTGCTCGAGGATGCACTCGTCCGGGGGTGGGAGCAGGCCGACGAACCCGACGACGCGGACGGAAGCGGAGAAGGACGGCTGGTCGACGCGCTGTGGCACGGGCTGTCGCGGCTCGACCGCGTGTAGCTAACCACTAATCGTCGCCCGCACGGGACCGGTCGAACGGCGAGCGTCGTCGCGGAGGCCGGGGTTTTTGCCGTCGCCGGCCCAACCCCGGCTATGCGCGACGAGGCAGAGATTCGCGAGCAGTACGAGTTCCTGAAACAGCAGCTCGAGAGCGAGGAGATGAACCACGAAGGCGTCCGGCAGATGTTCACCTACTACAAGCGAGCCCTCGGCTGGACGCTCGAGGAGGAGTACATCTAACTCGTCTGATACTCGTTGACGCTGGCGGTAGGTTTATGCATCTCACCGACATTGCTGAAAGTGACGCTTCGCTTTGGAGGGCCGAAGCGTCAGCGGGGACCAATTCAGGGCGGCAAGCGGACGGCCGGGTTTTCTCCGGCCGCTCCGCTTTCCACTCGTTTCCACACGACACAGCGACGGCATCGTATACTCACGTTGATACGAAGCGACGAGCAGTCGCGGCCCTCGATCGACGAGTGGCCGTGGCACTCGCCCGGGGGTGGCTGCCGCGCGAACGAGGCGAACCGCCGTGACACCGGCTACTCGACGGAGAGATCACCGACCGCGTCGGTCCCGTTCTCGTCCCACTCGAGTTCGAACTCGACGGAGAGCTCCGACCCCGACCCGCCGGTTTCGCGCTCGACTTTCACCTCGAACTCCGGGCGTTCCGGCACGTCGAGCGAGATGGAGTCGTCGCCGGCAGAGAGGTTCACTGGCTCGCCGGCATCGAGGTTGTCCGCGACGGTTCGGAGCAACTCGGCGATCGTCGCGCGGTCGGTGCGTCGCTCGTGGACGAAAAGGACGTCTTCCATACGATACGCAAGGATGGACCGAGCATAGCCGTTGTGGATTGACAACGAACAGATATGTGGGGTTACCGTGGAGAAACCCCTTCGCCGCTGCCGGATGTCAGAGCGCGGTCAACGGTCAGTTCGTCCACCGGCCGTGTAACAGGTTCGATATATTTATTCTCCGGCAGGTCCAAACCACGGCGACATGTACGATCTCACGGGGTTCCAACGCGACCTCATGTACGTCATCGCCGGCCGGGACGAACCACACGGGCTCGCGATCAAAGAAGAGCTCGAGGACTACTACGAGAAGGAGATCCACCACGGACGGCTCTACCCGAACCTCGACACGCTCGTGGACAAGGGGCTCGTGGACAAGGGGGAGCGCGACCGCCGGACGAACTTCTACACGCTGACGCGGCGCGGGCGCCGCGAGATCGAGGCGCGTAGGGAGTGGGAGGAACAGTACGTCGACGCCGAGTAGCCGTGGTCGGGAGCCGGACGGCCACCGCGGTCGGTGGAGTGGCCGGCTCGCTTTTCCTCACCGGCGCCCTGTACTACTACACTGGGCAGCTGCTGGTGTTCCTCGCAGCTCCGTTCGTCCCGCTCCTGTTCCACCGACGGGCAGGCGATGCCGGCGACGGCGCCGAGGTGCGGACGTGTCCGGTCTGTGGCTACGCGTCCGCGGCCGACCACGCCTACTGCCCCCACGACGGGACGAAACTGGAGTAGGCCCGTCGAGCGGTCACGACGTCGACGGGTCGTCGCCGGAGGCCTCATCGTCAGACGCGCTCGTCGGTCTGGCAGCCTCGTCGCCACGGTCGCGTTCCACGTCGCCGTCGTCCGGTGGCGTCGGCTCGTCGACGACCGTCGGGGTCGCGCCGGGGTCGACCGCGAACGGACGGAGCTCCGTTCCCGCCACGAGCTCGGGGAGGACGAGTCGTCCGAAGTGGACGACGAACACGAGCAGCAGCGGCCCGAGAAAGATGCCGTACCAGCCGAACAGCAACGGCCCGAAGATGTACGCGAACATGACGAGCCCGACGTGGAGGTTCCGGCCCGAGACGTACGGTCGGAGCACGAGGTCGGGGATGGTGTCGACGACGACGAACGAAAGCAGCGCGAACGCGATCGGAATTGTGTAGTTCGGGTCGGGCGAAAGGTACGCGGCGCCGAACAGGTAGCCCGCGACGGGGACGTACACGAGCTTCATGCCGACGACCGGAACGAGCGAAGCCGCGCCGGCGAGCAGCCCGACCAGCGCCGGGTACGGCACCCCGGCGCCGACGGGTGCAAGGAAATCGAGCGTGGAGTAGACGATGGCGCCGATCGCGGCCGTGAACACGGCGTTGAAGATGTTCCCGGAGAACACCCGGTAGAGGTCGCGGTCGACGGCGCTGGCGTATCGGTCCAGCACGCCGGCCTCGTCACCGAATCGGTTCATCACCCACCGACCGAGCCGCGGCCCGTCTCGGAGGAGATAGAAGGCGATGGCGAGCATGACGAACAGGTGCAACAGCCCGGTCCCGATGAAACCGAGGTAGTCCAGGCCGATGTCGGCCGCCCCCCGCGCCGTTTCGGCGATATTCGGGTCGTTCAGTAGCGATGCCGGATCACGCACGTTCGTCGTGACGTTTCTGTACGGGTCGAGCGCCGACTCTACCGGCCCGAAGTCCGTGGACTGTGCCGCCTTGTTGAACTCCTGGATACCGATGGCGAGCGCGTAGCCGACGAGCAACAGCACCGGGAGTGCGAGCACGAGAAGCGAGAGGGCGGCGGCGACCGACGGGTGGCGGACGCGCCTCGACAGTCGGGTGTACACCGGCCGGGTCGCGTAGTAGATGAACAGGGCCACGACGAGCGTCCCGACGAACGAGTACGCGACGAAGCCGAGCAGCGCGGCCAACGCCGCACCCAGCGCCCACCACCCGAGTCGTGCGCGCCCGACACCGGCGAGTGACATGCCCGTCCATACGGAGCCCCGTGAATAAAGCCACCCACCCCGGGCCGCGAAGTTTATATAGCACTATGTATGTCAATGTATTATGGAGCACACGGTGCTGGACGAGCCGGTCGCGCGGCTCGTCCTCGCCGCGGCCCTCGGGCTGTTTCTCGGGCTGGAACGGGAGTGGTCGGAGAAGTCGGCCGGCATCCGAACGCTCGCGCTGTTCAGCCTCCTCGGCGCGGTGTTCACCGTCGTCGGGAGCGAGGCGCTGCTCGCCGCCGGCGCGGCGCTCGTCGTCGTCCACGGAGCGCTGCTGTCAGCGCGCGGGCTGTTCGACGCCGACGAGGGACTCTCGCTCACGACGGGTGCGACGATGCTCGTCGCCTACGGCGTCGGCGTGCTCGTCGCCGCCGGCCTGCTCATCGAGGGGGTGACCGTCGCCGTCGTCTCGTCGCTGCTTCTGGTTCTCAAACGCGAACTCCACACGCTCGCGGGGTCGCTCTCGCGTGCGGAGGTCCGTTCCGCCTCGGAGTTCGCCATCATCGCGTTCGTCGTCTACCCCGTGTTGCCCGCCGAGGAGGTGTCGGTGACCGTCTCCGGGCTAGAGCTCGCCTTCGAGCCGCGGGTCGTCTGGCTGCTCGTCGTCACCGTCGCGGCCATCGGCATCGTCAACTACGGCGTCGTTCGCCACTACGGAGGCCGCGGCATCGCAATCACGGGGTTCTTCGGCGGTCTCGCTTCCTCGACGGCCGTCGTCGGGACGATGCTCGACCACGTCCGCCAGCGGCCGGAGACGGCCTCCTACGCCGTCGCGGCCGTGTTGCTCGCGAACGCCGCGATGGCCGCACGGAACCTCGCTATCGCGGTCGCGTTCACCCTCTTTGCCCCGCTTGCCGGGGTCGCGGCACCGCTCGGCGTCGTCATCGTCGGGAGCATCGCCGTCGCCGCCTACACGGCCGACTGGGGAGACCCGGTCGAGCTCGACCTCGACACGCCGTTCCGGATGCGCTACGCTCTGGGGTTCGGTGCCGTGTTCCTCCTCCTCATCGTCGTCGGGGGCGTCGCGAGCGCCCGGTTCGGCGCGGTCGGACTCCTCGTGACCGCCGCCCTCGCCGGCCTCGTCTCCTCCGCGGGCGGCACCACCACTGCGGTCGTGTTGTACCGGTCTGGTGCGGTGACCGAGGAGACGGCCACGCTCGCCGTCTTGCTCGCAACAGCGACGAGCATCGGGGTGAAAGTAGCACTCACCGCGGGCGCTGCTGAACGGAGCTTCTTCCGCCGCGTCGCCGGCTACTCGGCGGGACTGCTCGTCCTCGCCGGCGCCGTGACGGTCGTCGTCTGAGGACAGCGCCGACCCGGCGGGTCCGCGTGCCAGCTGCGCGACGTCGCGCGCGTAACATCTGCCGGTATCTTCGGTGTTCTTAACTGCCGTTTCGCCGTATCGCCGTCATGAACCGCGAGACTGCCGAGCCGTCCGTCGACACCCTGCCGGGGCCGAAGGCGACGGAACGGGTGGCGTATCACCGCGAGCACGCCGCGACGACGACGTACGTCTACGACTTCGTCTGGGACGTGACGGCCGAGGCAGAGGGACCCTTCTGTACCGACGCCGACGGAAACGTGTTGCTCGACTTCACGAGCCACGTCGGCGCCGCGCCGCTCGGCTACAACAACCCCGACCTGCTCGAACGGATGGCGGCGTTCGACCTCGTCGACCCGCTGAAGGTCGCGGGACAGGACTTCTACACGACGGCCGGCGACCCCGCAGACGTGGACTTCCCGGGGCCGGCGGAGCTGATGGAACAACTCGGCGAGGTGTCGAGCGGCTACGGCCTCGACACCGTGTTCCTCTCGAACTCCGGCGCGGAGGCCGTCGAGAACGCGATCAAGATCTGTTATGACCGCAGCGGCGGCGACTACGGCATCACCTTCGACGGTGCGTTTCACGGCCGGACGCTCGGGGCGCTCTCGCTCAATCGCTCGAAGGCGGTGTACCGGCGCGACTTTCCGGAGGTCGGCAAAATCCACGACGTCCCCTTTTGCGAAGACCGGAACTGTTCGCCCGACACCTGCTCCTGTGGGTTCTTCGCCGGTGATGGCTCTCGGCTCCGTCGGCTACTCGACCCCGAGCGAGGGAGCGTCGACCCGGCCGACGTGGCGTATCTCATCCTGGAGCCGATCCAGGGAGAGGGCGGGTACCGGTTCCCTTCCGATTCGTTCATGGAAGAAGTGGCCGCCCTGTGTGACGAGCACGACATCCTCCTCGTCGCCGACGAGATACAGACTGGGCTCGGGCGGACGGGTGAGTTCTGGGCGTCGGACGGCTACTCCATCGAGCCGGACGTCGTCACCGCGGCCAAGGGGCTCCGCGTGGGCGCGACGGTCGCGAGCGAGGACGTCTTCCCCGACGAGCGTGCACGGCTCTCCTCGACGTGGGGTGCCGGCGACCTCATCGCGGCCCTCCAGGGAGCGCTCACCGTCGAGCAGATTCGTGAGGGCGGACTGATGGACAATGCGGTCGTCCGCGGGCGGCAGGCCACGGAACTGCTCCGCGACGAAGACCTCCCGGGCGTGACGGACGTGCGCGGCAGGGGGCTGCTGCTCGCGGTGGAGTTCGACGGAAAGGACCGGCGCGACGCCGTCGTCGACGCCGCCCTCCAACAGGGACTGCTCACGCTCGGCTGTGGCCACTCGACGCTCCGTCTGCTCCCCCCGCTCGACGTGACGGAACGCGAGATATCGCTCGGCATCGAGCTACTCGCCGAGGCCGTCCGCGCGGCCGACGGTCAGAACTGATAGCGCCGATCGTCGTCGGTGCCGAAACCGCCGGCGTCTCCGCCGCCGGCCATCTCGTCGTAGCTCATCCCCGCGAGGAACTCGTCGTACGTGCAGTCGTAGCCCGAACGGAGGTGGAAGTCGAGGTTCCCGGTGTCGACGGCGCGCTGGAACAGGCCGTGGACGGCCCGGCGCACAAGTTCATCGGGGTCGTCGGAGCCGTAGGCGGCCGACAGCATCGCGAGTTCGTTGCGCGTCTCCGCGTCGAGGTCGACGGTCATTTCGTCGTCGAGGTCGCGGGCTGCGTTGTCCACGTCGGTCCGGAGATGTTCGAGGGTCATGTGCGAACGTACGCGTCGGCACAGATACCGGTTATCGTTCTTCGGGCGCCACGGCTCGGTTGCAGAGGCCGGCCCGCCGGGAACGCCACCCCTAAGCGCCGGACGAACCTACCGCGACCGATGACGGAGCCCGCTGGCCTCGACGACGTCGACGCGGTCCGCGAGGCGCTCGTCGCGTGGTACGAGGCCGACCACCGGTCGTTCCCGTGGCGGGAGACGACGGACCCGTATCGCATCCTCGTCAGCGAGGTGATGAGCCAGCAGACGCAGCTCTCGCGGGTCGAAATGGCGTACCACGAGTTCCTCGCGGAGTGGCCGGACGTCGAGTCGCTCGCGGCCGCTGACCGCGCCGACGTGGTCGGCTTCTGGACGGACCACTCGCTCGGCTACAACAACCGCGCGAAGTATCTCCACGAGGCGGCCCGGCAGGTACTCGACGAATACGACGGGACGTTCCCGGAGTCGCCAGCCGAGCTGGGCGAGCTGATGGGCGTCGGGCCGTACACCGCGAACGCCGTGGCGTCGTTCGCGTTCAACAACGGCGACGCCGTGGTCGACACGAACGTGAAGCGGGTGTTGTATCGCGCCTTCGACGTCCCAGACGACGACGAGGCGTTCGAGCGTGTCGCCGGGGCGCTCATGCCGGCCGGCGAGTCGCGGGTCTGGAACAACGCCGTCATGGAACTCGGCGGGGTCGCCTGTGGGAAGACGCCCGACTGTGACGAGGCGGGGTGCCCGTGGCGCGAGTGGTGTCACGCCTACCGAAGCGGTGACTTCACCGCCCCGGACGTCCCTGAACAGCCGAGCTTCGAGGGAAGCAGGCGACAGTTCCGCGGGCGGATCGTTCGACTCCTCGGCGAACACGACGAGATGGACCTCGACACGCTCGGACATCGGATACGAGTTGACTACGCGCCCGACGGTGAGCACGGCCGGGAGTGGATTCGAGGGCTACTGTCTGATTTATCGGAGGATGGGCTAGTCGGCGTTGACGAAGCTGACGGTGTGCCTATCGCTCGTCTTCAAAAATAACTGTCGGGCGCAGCGGGAACTGCAGGCTCGGATTCAACTGTCGAACGCATCGTCCATGCAGGCGTGAGGTAGTCGAACTCGACCGCTTCCCACTCGTCGGTTCTGGCATTCAATCTGAGAATATTTATTTCCCATACAAGATATCGCCCACGGCTCGTCCGCGAAAGTCCATTCAGCCAAGGCGAGCGAATCGGTCAATACAGTCGTCAGCCTGAGCGCGGTCAGTTCGCCGGTTCTGTTCCCACTGGTTCATCAGGGGACAGACCGTATCGTCGGGTATGAAGACGATTCACCGGTTCGGGGTGGCGGTTGGCTTCGTGGTATCATCGGGTGTCGTGAGCCTACTCGCCGCTCCGTCGCTCCCTGCCGACCTCGTCACGCACTGGAACGCCGCCGGAGAACCGGACGGGACCATGTCGAAGCAACTTGCACTCTGGCTGTTCCCTGCTCTGACGGCGGGGCTGTTCGTTCTGTTCGCCGCTATTCCTCGGATCGACCCACTTCGAGAGAACATCGCGGAGTTCCGGGCCTACTACGACTGGTTCGTGGTCATCCTCACGGGATATCTGTTCCTCGTCCACGCCGGGATCGTCGCGTTCAACCTCGGCTACGAGTTCGACTTCACGACCCTCATTCTGTTGGGCGCGGCTGGCCTGTTCTACTACGTCGGTGTCTTCCTCCCGCACGCTGAGCCGAACTGGTTCGCCGGTATCCGGACGCCGTGGACGCTCAGCAGCGACGAGGTTTGGGCTCGGACCCATGCGCTCGGCAGCCGGCTGTTCAAACTCACCGCCGTCCTCACACTGGTCGGGCTCTTCTTCGGCGACCTTGCGATATATTTCCTTCTCGTCCCGCTGCTCCTGACGGCCGGGGTTACTATCGTTTACTCCTACTACCTGTACGAGCAAATTGAACGGGAACCGGATTCGGCCTCGGGGTCGAATCTGTAAGTCGCTGGCTCGGAATCCCCGTCACGTCTCCCGGCTGCGGTTTTTGACCTCGTTTAACGCGATGAGCAGATACAGCACACCGAAGCCGCGGATTACCGGAACGAGTCCGTCTTTCCATTCGATCGCCTCCGAGTTTTCGTACGCGATGTTCATACTGAATCGGAGTGCCTGCTTCGGAACGAAGAGTGCTACGGCACCGGCCAGTCCAAGGACGTACATCGACACACGATACACCGTTCCCCCGAGTAAACTCACGGCCACGAAAATAACCCCCTCCGCTCTAATCGCTGGCGTAAACGAGGGACTGGGGCTTGTCTCGTCAGATCTGTTGAAGGCGAGTCGCTCGAACGTTTCCCGAACTCGTGCTGGAACCAGGGACATGACGAGTCCCACGAGGACGAAACAAACTCTGGCCATAAACTGGCAGTACGGCGGGAGAGACAATAACCGTATGTTTCAGTAGAGTCTCCGTTCTCCGTTCCGCGATTGACCGCGGTCTCAACCCAGGAGTCAGATCTCCCCGTCTCGTGACGTCTCCGTCTATGTACGTCGAATGTAACCTCCGATACAACAAAATGGAGTAGAGGCGAAGGATAGGATTATGGGAGTAATCGAACTCGACGGGTTGACGAAGGATTATGGAGACGTTCTCGCTAACGACGACGTCTCGTTCACCGTCGAAACTGGCGAAATCTTCGGATACCTCGGGCCAAACGGTGCAGGGAAGACGACGACGATCCGAACACTGCTGGGATTACTCGAACCGACAGCTGGAACAGCAACTGTTCTCGGTGCAGATGTTCACGACGAGAACGCACTCATTGCCGCCAAGCAGCGAATCGGGTATTTGCCGGCACAGCTCGGATTCAACGAGGAAGTGACGGGTGCTGACGTCCTGGACTATCATGCGGCCGTCAAGGGTGGTGACCGTCGAGACGAACTCCTCGAAATATTCACACCCCCTGTTGAACGTCCTATCCGCGAGTATTCGTCCGGGAACAAACGCATGCTCGGCATCATCCAAGCCTTCATGCACGACCCCGAGCTCGTAATAATGGACGAACCGACATCCGGCCTCGACCCTCTCAAGCAAGAGGAATTCAACGAGTTCGCAAGGAACGAATGTGAGCGAGGAAAGACGTTGTTCTTCTCCTCACACGTGCTGAGCGAGGTCCGCCGCATCTGTGATCGGGTCGGGATACTCCGCGACGGGAAACTCGTCGGATTAGAGGACGTCGAGACGTTGATGGAACAAGGTGGGAAGCGTGTCCGGCTTCGAACGACCGACGAGGCCAGAACTGAACTCACAGCACTCGATGGGGTCAGTGATGTGCAGACGTTCGCTGACGGAACCCAATTCATCTACACTGGCGAGTACAACGCGCTCCTCCGCGAACTTGCGACCCATGACGTGCGTGAAATCGACATCAGTGAACCACCGCTCGAAGACGTGTTCATGCACTACTACGGGACAGAGAGAGCAGGAGAATCCAACCGTGAGGTGCACTCGGATGCTTGAAACCACGCGATATGAGACGAGTCGTCGTCTTCGAGGAACCGTGGTTCTGACGATTGGTGTGAGCCTCTACGTGGCCTTCATCATCTGGTACTTCTCTCTCGTTGATGCATCCGCCTACGCGCAGATCGCGGAGTCAGTGCCGCCAGCGATGCGGGAAGCGTTCGGCATTCAAACGATTGGAACGATTGAAGGATGGCTCGGGGGGCAGATTTACACGTTCGTCTGGTTGGTGGGGCTCGGAATCTACTTTGCATACGCCGCAGCGGGGAGGATCGCAAGTGACATCGAGAACGATCGAATGGATCTGTTGCTCTCGTTCCCAGTTTCTCGGAGCCAGTTGCTCCTCGAAAAATTCGCGTCGATGGTGCTTCCGCTTATCCTGTTGAACGTAGTTGTGGGCGGCGTCACGTACGGCCTCGTAGTGGCAATCGGCGAGACGATTGACCCGATGTATCTCGTGGTGGCGCATCTCCTCTCGATCCCGTATCTCCTGGTCTGCGCTGCGATTGGAACAGTTCTCTCGGTACTCGTGAATCGGGCGGCGGTTGCAGAGCGAGCGGCCATCGGGCTGATGTTCGTTCTCTGGCTCGTCGAGTCCGCGGTCGGCGCGGCGGAAGATTTCTCGTGGATCCAATACATTAGCCCGACTCATTACTACTCACCCACACCGGTTCTCATCGACGGCACGTACGAGTTAATCGACTCTGGTGTCCTACTTGCTGGCTTTTTCGGGTTGCTCGTCCTGAGCCAAGTTCTGTTCCAGCGCCGGGACGTATAGCCGACTCGGGGCGCGAGAATACACTGTGAGTATTTAAATGAAGGGTGCGTGGAGTGCACCTATGGGTCCGTTCCAGACGATGCTCCTCGTCACGACCGTCGCGGGGCTCGTGACGGGGCTCGGTGCGGTCCCGACGATGTTCGGCGCGCGGGTCAGCCACCGGGCCTACGACGCCGCGCTCGGGCTCGCCGGCGGCATCATGGTCGCGGCGTCGGTGTTCGGCCTCATTCTTCCCGGGATGGAACAGGGGACGCTCTGGGAGGTGATGGTCGGCGTCTTCGTGGGCGGCTTCGGGCTGCTCGTCGGCAACCGGATCATCCCCCACTTCCACGCTGAGTACCGGGCGCGGCGTGGCCACGGCGGCGTCGACGGCGAGGACCCGGGTATCGACGACCGCGTTCGTCGTGCGGTGCTCATCGGCGGCGCCATCACGCTCCACAACGCGCCCGAGGGGTTGGCGATGGGGATCGCCTTCGCCTCGGGGCTCGAGGAGGTCGCCTTCGTGCTCGCCGTCGTCATCGGGCTCCAGAACGTCCCCGACGGGTTCGCCTTCGCCGTCCCGGTCAGCCAGTCGGGCGTCTCCGCCCCCAGGGTGCTCCTGTACACCACCCTCTCTGGGGCCGTTCCGCAGGTGCTCGCGTCCGTGTTCGGCTTCGGCCTCGTCGCCGTCGCGCAGGGCGTGTTCCCCGTCGCTGCCGGCTTCGCCGCCGGTGCGATGCTCGCCGTCGTCCTCAGGGAGATGGTCCCGTCGAGCCACGGGCACGGCTACGCCGACGCCGCGACGGCGGCGTTCCTCGTCGGATTCGTGCTGCTCGTCGTCGTCGACGCCGTCGTCACCGTCTGAACGCTCCAGCCTTCCCGATCGGGGTCTTTCACGGCTCCGACGTGGCTCGCCGCCTTCTCCGATAACCTTCAGACTACGAACCACCGCAGTCCCTCGTTCGCGCCGGGAGATGGTCAGCCCCACGGCGCCTCGCTTGATCCCGATACTGCGGATCGCATCGGTGAACGCAGCAGCTTTTGTTCTCGTGGCCCGAGGACGCTCCTATGGACACGATTCGCGTCGCCGCGCTGGTCGGCAGCCTCCGCGAGGGGAGCCTCACGCGGACGGCCTGTCGGCGGACCCTCGGCGTCGCAGACGGTTACGGCGGCGTCGAAACCGACCTCATTGATCTCCGGGAGCTCGAGTTACCCGTCTACGACAACGACCTCGACGACCCGGGGGACGTCCCCGAGCTCACCCGCCGCGTCGCGGCCGCCGACAGCGTCCTGCTCGGGACGCCGAACTACCACGGCTCGTACGCAGCGCCGCTGAAGAACGCGTTGGACTACTGCGGCTTCGACGAGTTCGAGCACACCACTGTCGGGCTGCTCGCGGTCGCCGGCGGCTCCTTCTCGACGGGGCCGCTCGACCATCTCCGCATCGTCGCCCGCGCGGTCAACGCGTGGGTGCTCCCGCATCAGGTCGCGATTCCGAACGCCTCGACCCGGTTCGAGGACGGCGAGCTGGCCGACGAGGCGTACGCGGAGCGGGTCGACGCGCTCGGCCGTCGGCTCGTCGAATACGCGAACATCGAGCCCGACCCGCCCACGGCCGAGAGCGAGCGCAACGTCGGCGCGGACGACTGACGGCGAGTGAACAGGGGCCGGCTGCCTCGCCCGGCACCCGAACGCAATCGTTTTGCCGGCCACGGTACCGAACCCGTCCGTGCACGCCATCACCAACAGCGGGTGGGTCGAGGTCGTGACCGGCTCGATGTTCTCCGGCAAGACCGAAGAGCTGTTGCGCCGCGTTCGCCGCGCCGAGATCGCCGGGCAGTCGGTGGCGGCGTTCACGCCCGCGCTCGACGGCCGGTACGGCACCTCGACTATCGGGAGCCACACCGGCCGCCGCATCGAGGCGCGGGTCGTCGACCCGGAGGAGCCCGGCCCCGAGATTCACGACGAACTCAACGGCGAGGACGTCATCGCGGTCGATGAGGCGAACTTCTTCTCCGAGGCGCTGGTCGACGTCTCCGAGCAGCTGGCCGCGGACGGCCGCCGAGTCATCGTCTCCGGCATCGACCAGACGTACCGCGGCGAGCCGTTTCATCCCGTCCCGGAGCTGATGGCCGTCGCCGAGTACGTCGACAAGTATCAGGCGATCTGCTCAGTCTGCGGGGAGCCCGCCTCCCGAAACCAGCGACTCATCGAGGGTGAGCCGGCCCACTACGACGATCCGACGGTTATGGTCGGCGCGGAGGAGTCCTACGAGGCGCGCTGTCGGCACTGTCACGTCGTCCGGCGGGACTAACTGCAGGCTTCGACTCTCCACCCGCTACCAACACGCGAGGGTGACGCCGTTCCGCTCCAGCGCGCGCTCGGTGACAGTGTAGCCCGTCTCGAACGGTCGGTGGCCGATGGGCAGCGGCGTGTCGGTCGCCGTCTCCGGCGTGTCGGTCGCCGTTTCGGCGTGGATGAAATCAGTCTGCACCTGTCCGCTCACCGTCGCGGTGAACTCCTCGCTTCCGGCCTCGACGGTGACTGACTCGACTCGGACGGTCACCTCGTTTGTCCGCCCGTACTTGTCGGGGTTCGACGCGACCACGTCGTTGTACCGATACGTCCGCTCGTAGGACTCCAGGAACGGCTTCAGCGTCCCCGGTGAGAGATCGGCTGGCCGGTCGGGGTACGACTGCGGGTCCGTCGCCGCGTCCGTGGGGTAGGGGGCGTCCGTGGTCGAACAGACGTCGGTGTCGGTCGGGGATGGCGTCGTCCCGTCGGAGGACTCGTTTTCGTTCTCACTTCCGTTCCCGTTGATCGACGTGGCACAGCCGGCGACTGCGGTACTCACAGCGACACAGGCGGCGAGCACGCGTCGACGGGAGTGCATACCCGTGCGTCGGCAGGTTCCACTAAATGCCTTCCCGAGGCTGAAGCGGGTGTTTGAGTTACGGCGTCACCCGTCGACGTGGTCGAGCCACGCCAACCGACGCAGTCCGGAACGGTGAAATCCGGGACGGCCCTCTGGGCTCGTAGTGACGACGTGGATAGAGACCCCCGAGGGCGGCCGCGAGCGCGGCCCTCGGGGACTCGCACGCGCCTGGGCCGAGATACTCCTGCGACCGCGACGGTTCTTCGCGCACGGCGTCGCGCCCGGCGACCAGGCGCCGGGACTCGTCTTCGCCGTCGCCGTCGCGACCGTCTACGTCGCGACTCGGTTCGCGTTCGTCCCGAGCGCGCGCCCGACGTTCTTCGCGAGTGAACTGGCCTCGGTCGCCATCGGCCTGCTTGTCGCGGCGCTCATTGTCGCGCCGGTTGCGCTCCACTTGGTCGCGGCACTTGAGGTCGTCATTCTCATCGCGGTCGTGCGCGACCGCGCCGGCGTCTCCGAGACTGTGCAGGTCATCGCGTACGCGACGGCGCCGATGGCCCTGGCCGGCGTCGGTGTCCACCCGACGCTTTCGGGCGTCCCGCTACTCGCGGAGGCCGTCGCCGGGTGGCGACTGCTGCTCGCCGTGTGGGGTGTCGGACTGCTCCTCTTCGGGATGGCGGCGGTCCACGAGACGTCGCTCGCCCGAGCCGCCGTCGCCATCGCGGTGCCGGCCGTCGTCATCTTTGGGTATCTCTTCGGGGGGCTGTTCGCACTCGAGACGCTGACGGGCGTCGAACTCGTCGACACGACGCCGGCCCCTCCCGACTCGTCGGCCGACATGGAAACGCAATTACCTGCCCCTCACGAACTGCGCCCGTGACGAACACGCAGGTCACGCTCATCCAGATCGACAACTACGGCCCGTGGACGGTCACGCCGGAGCCCCGCCGCGAGGTGGACCTGCAGACGCTGCAGTCGCGGCTCTACGCGGACCTCTCACAGCTGATCGGCAACCGGGAGGGGTACGTCTTCTTCACCCGGTTCGACAACATGGTCGCGGTGACGAACGGCCTCGACGCCGAGGCGCACGCGCTCATTCAGGAGTCGGTCGGCAACCGGTACCCGGTGACCGTGTCGCTGGGCATCGAGGCCGACCCGAGCCCCGCAGCGGCGCTCGGCGCCGCAACGACGAATCTCCAAGAGGCCGGCTCCGCACAGGACGCCGGTCGGACCGAGATTCTCCGCGGTGATCCCCTCACGGACGACGAGCGGACCGCCGAAGACGTTCAGATCGCCCACTTCGACGTGAACGACGCCACGGGGAAGTACACGGATCAGCTCAACGAGTTCGACTCGTTCATCCGAATCGAACAGGGGTACGCGAGTCTGATGCAGTTCATGCGAGAAGCGTACGACTCGCTTTCCTTCTTCGTCGGCGGCGACAACGTCATCGCGGTTTGCTCCGGAATGGCGAAGACAGACTACCGGGACGCGATTGAGCACGTCCGCGAAGACGTCGGTGTGGAACTGAAGGTCGGCGTCGGCTGTGCCCGCACCGCACAGGCTGCGGGGATGGATGCCAAACACGCGCTTGAAACCTGCCGGTACGAAGGGACGGCCGTGGAGTTCGCCGAGTGACCCCGCTCATGGACCCGCGCTTGTCGGCCGACGGCGGACTGCTCGTACCGTGCACGACCGGATGACCGTTATCGGTCGACGCCACCAAGCCCATGTATGCGACGCCGAGAGCTGGTGGCGACGGTCGGGGGCGCGCTCGCCCTCGCCGGCTGTACGGCCGGATACCAGGGAGATCGAGGGGAGGGGGACGACGCGGCGGCTGTCGTCGAGGCGCCGACGCTGGCGGAGCAGGGCTTCCCAGCGACGGTGTGCGACGAGGAGCTAAAGCCGGGCGGCATCGTCGCAATCGGCGAGCCGGCGTTCGGATCCGTCGCGGCGTGGCCGGACGACCCCGACGGCTACCGGCCGCTGACTGACGACAGCACCGTCATCGGACTCTCCGTCGACGGGGAAGCGCGTGCCTACCCATTGACCGTGCTCAACGTCCACGAGATCGTCAACGACGAGTTCGGTGGACCGGTTCTCGTCACGTACTGTCCGCTCTGTCGGAGCGGGATGGTGGCAGACCGCCGCGTCGACGGCGAACCAACGACGTTCGACGTCTCCGGCCTCCTCTGGAAGCCGCCGGGCATCTACACCGCCGCGAGCGAGAAGGACGGTCGGGTGTTCTCCGACCGCGAGCGGGGGGTGACCAACACTGGCAACCTCGTCATGTACGACGGTCGAACCGGCTCCTACTGGTCACAGATGCTGGCGCAGGCGATCTGTGGCACACAGCGGGAGACCCGCCTCTCGATCCGCCCCTCAACGGTGACGACCCTCGGCGAGTGGCGAACGGCCCACCCGGAGACGGACGTGTTGCCGCCGCCGGCCTCGGCGCTCGTCGACCCGCCCGTGTCGGACTGAAACCCGACGCCAGTGGGAGTTCCTACCCTGAAGATGGCGCGATGTGGTGCAGAACTGGACGGTCGCGTCGGTCCTAACCTGATACCTGGGGCCGTCCACCGTGGATTTATATACTAACGTTTAGTTCTAATGACTATGTCACGCGACATCAGACGACGAGAGATGTTGAAGGGGGCCGGAGCTGCGGGCCTCACCATCGGTATCGCAGGCTGTTCGGGGAACGGCGGCGGTAACGGGAACGGTGATGACACCGCCACCGCGACGGACGGCGACGGCACCGCCACCGCGACGGACGGCGACATGAGCGGCGGCGTCGACGTGCTCAACGTCATCGGCTACCCCGAGGACGGTAATACGCTGTTCCGCGACTACTACTCGCTGAGCGACGGCAGCGAGGACATCATCGTCCCGGACGGCCTCCGCGACGGCGCGCTCCAGTCGAACGTCGGCAACCCGATGGACAACGTCGTCGGGACGGCACCCGCAGCGGGCGGCCCGGCTCAGGAGGCGTTCACCAGCCTCTACCAGAACGAGTACGACGACTCCCCCGGTGTCTTCACCGCACAGTCGTACGACTCCGCCGCTATCGGCATCCTGGCGAACGCCGCGGCGGGTGAGAACAGCGGGTCGGCGGTCCGCGACCAGATGCGCAACATCGCGAACCCTGGCGGTATGGAAGTGACGCCGGACAACTTCCTCGAGGGCGTCGAGGCGGCCGCCAACGGTGAGGACATCAACTACCAGGGCGCCTCCTCGGACACCAACTTCAACGAGGCCGGCGACCCGGCCAACGCGGCGTACGCGATCTGGGGGTTCACCGGCGACGGCGAGACCGAGACGACGGAGGTACTGAACTTCCAGGGTGGCTCACCGGATGGCGCCGGTTCCTCGGCCGACAGCAGCCCCGGCGGATTCGGCCGCTCCATCTCCATCGGCATCCTGCTCCCGGAGACGGGGAACCTGGCGTCGGTCGGTCAGGAGATGATCAACGCCGCCGAGATCCCCGTGGCGCAGGTGAACGAGTCGGATCTCGACCTTGAGGTCAGCGCCCAGGTCGAGGACACCAACACCGACCCGAACACCGGCATCCAGGCGGCGAACTCGCTGGTCAACGCCGGCGTCCCGTTCGTCTGCGGGACCGCCTCCTCGGGCGTGAACGTCCCCGTCTCCCAACAGGCGTTCATCCCGAATGAGGTCGTTGGCTGCTCGCCGTCTTCGACGGCGCTGTCGGTCTCGAATCTCGACGACAACGACTTCATCTTCCGGACGGCACCGTCCGACTTCCTGCAGGGCCGCGTGATGGCCCAGGTCGCTTCGGAACGGCTCGGCGGCGAGACCGCTGCGACGCTGTACGTCAACAACGACTACGGTCAACAGCTGTCCAACCGGTTCGCCGAAGTCTTCGAAGAGGAGTTCGGCGGCACGATCACCGGCCAGATCGCGTACAACCAGAACGAGAGCTCCTACACCTCCGTCATCCAGGAGGCGCTCGGCGGCAACTGAGCCGGGAGCACGACGACCGATCCGTTTTTGTCGCGTCTAGCCGCCCAGGAAGTCCTGTCGCACCTGCTGGTCCGCGAGCAGCGCGTCTCCGGTGTCCTCGTAACGGTTCTCCCCGTCGACGAGGACGTAACCACGGTCACAGCGCCGCAGGGCCTCCTTCGCGTTCTGCTCGACGATGAGGACCGAGGTGCCGTCGTCGTTGATTCGGTCGATCCGGTCGAACATGTCGGCGACGAGGTCTGGCGCCAGCCCGGCCGACGGCTCGTCGAGCATCAGCAGGTCGGGCTCGAGCATCAGCGCCCGGCCCATCGCCAGCATCTGTCGTTGGCCGCCCGACATCGTTCCCGCCTTTTGATCGTCGCGTTCCTCGAGGATGGGGAAGCGGTCGTACACCGCTTCGAGCGCGTCGTCAGGGAACTCGTCGAGGATGTACGCACCCATCTCCAGGTTCTCCTCGACTGACAGCGACTCGAAGATGTTGTCGTTCTGGGGGACGTAGCCGAGACCTTCGTGGATGATCTCCTCGGGCTTGTGGGTCGAGATGTCGGTGCCCGCGAAGCTAACCGTCCCCGCCATCCGGTTCGTGAGTCCGAACACCGATTTCATCACGGTCGACTTCCCGGCGCCGTTCGGCCCGACGATGGAGACGTACTCGCCGTCCCTGACGTCGAGGTCCACCTCGGAGAGCACCTGGAGGTCACCGTATCCAGCGTTTAGGTCCCGGACGCTGAGCAGGCTATCCTCCCAGCGACGGGTCCCCCGCTTTGCGCCCTCGGTCGTCTCGGGCTCCGCTGTCGTCTCGCTCATTCGCCGACCTCACCCCCCAGGTACGCCTCGATGACCGCCTCGTTGCGCTTGACCTCCTCCGGGGGACCCTCGGTCAGGATTTTCCCTTGGTGCATCACGATGACGTGTTCGCAGTTTTGCATGATGAGGTCCATGTCGTGTTCGACGATCAGGAATGTGTACCCTTGGTCTCGCAGGTCGTGGATGTGCTCGAGGAGTCGGGTCTCGAGCGATGGGTTGACGCCGGCGAACGGCTCATCGAGCAGCAGCATCGACGGCTCCGTCAACAGCGCCCGTGCGAGTTCGAGGAGCTTCCGCTGTCCCCCGGAGAGGTTCCCCGCGTACTCGTAGGCGAGGTGGTCGATCTCAAAGAACTCCAACATCTCCCAGCATCGCTCGAGCACCTCTTCTTCCTGTTTGTTCACCGAGCGGCGGGTGAAGGGGAGTACGGACCGCCACAGCGACTCGCCGCGCTGGCCCTTCGGCGCAAGCATCATGTTCTCGAGGACGGTCATCTCCTCGAGTTCGCGGGCGATTTGGAAGGTGCGCACGAGCCCGCGGTTGGCGACCTGGTTGGGTGACAACCCGGTGATATCTTGTCCCTGGAACTGGATCTGGCCCGAGGTCGGCTCGTGGATTCCGGTGATACAGTTGAACGTCGTCGACTTCCCGGCGCCGTTCGGCCCAATGAGACCGGTGAGCGCTCCCTCCCGGACTGTGAAACTGGCGCCGTCGACGGCGACGATACCGCCGAACTCCTTGCGGAGGTCCCTCACCCGCAGTGGGAGTGCGTCGGGCGTGTGTTTGGCGGCTTCTTCGACCGCCGAATCCTGGCTCTCCACCTCATCTATCTCGACGTCCGCGTCGTCGGGGACGTTCGCCTCGGCGGCCGGCTCGTCGACCTCGGTGTCACTCATCGTCCTCACCTCCGGTAACGCGGTCAGGACCGCCGTCCGACATCGCCTGTGTCGTCGTCTCGGTGGAGCGATCCGGCCGGGTCAGTGGAATGCTGGTCGCCGGCTCCTTCCGGTGGCCGAGGAGTCCCTCGGGACGGTTGTGCATCAGGTAGATGAGAACGGTCCCCATGATGACGAGTTGGAGCTGTGCGAGGTTGTCCACCGTGTACGCGAGCAGCGGCAGCGGGTCGGCCGACGACAGCAGCGGACCGATCGCCTGGCCGAACGTGTTCACCGCGTCGATTTCGAAGATATCCTCGATCACGTTTTTCAGGAACAGGGGACCACGGAAGAGAAACGCGGCGAAGATGGCTCCGCCCATGACACTGCCCGTGTTCGAGCCGGCCCCGCCAAGGATGAGCGCGATCCAGACGAAGAACGTGATGCGCGGGCGGAACGTGTTCGGGGTGATCGCCCCCTGCTCGGCGTAAAACAGGATGCCGCCCAACCCCATCAGTCCGGCACCTATCATGAACGCCTTGATCTTGAACATGTTCGTGTCCTTGCCGAGCGACTTCGTCGCCTCCTCGTCCTCCCGGATCGCCTTCAGCACTCGGCCGAACGGGGAGTTACCGGTTCGGCGCAACAGCACGTAAAAGCACAGCAGGAACACGAGCAACAACAGTGCGTACAGCAGGCTGTCGAACACCGGCTTCGGGTTCGACCCGATTCCGAGTGTCGCACCGAGCCCGTCCACGAAATCCGCGTACGGCTCCGTCAGCCCGAACACGGTCAGCAGTTGGTCGGTGGGGTCGAAATCGAGGATAAGCCCCGACCCGCCGCCGAGCCCGACGAAGTAGCCGGCGATCTGCCCCTTCTGGAAACTGGACTCGAGGAGAACGAACCGGACGATTTCGGACAGCCCAACCGTGACGATCGCGAAGTAATCCGCGCGCAGCCGCAGCGCCGGGAGGGCGACCAGCGCGCCGAACACCGATGCGGCGATGACGCCGCCGATGATACCGACCCACAGTGGCAGCCCGAAGCCGCCGACCGAGCCAGCGGCCGGTTCGGAGAGCGCGGCCGGCTTCGACAACACTGCGGTCGTGTAGATACCGACGGCCATGAACCCCGCGATGCCGATGTTGAACAGCCCAGTGTAGCCCCAGTGGAGGTTGAGCGCGAGCGCGAGCATCGCGAAGACGGCGATGTAGAACAGCAGGAGGCCGATGGAGTTGAGCTGCTGGCGTACGCCGTAGTCCAACATCGTCCCGGCGATCACGTACAGCGCGACGATCCCCACGACGAGCAGGCCCAGTTTGGTCGCGTCCTGGCCCCACAGGGTGTCGAGCGGCGACGGGAGATCGTTGCCTGCCTCGGCGTCGCCCTCGGCGTCGGCACTCATGCTGTCGACCTCCCGGCGAAGATACCTTCGGGACGCACGAGCAACACGACGATCATCAGCAGGAACGCCGCCGCTCGGGCGAGGCCGCTCGGGATCCACACGATGGCGAGCGACCACGTCAACCCGACGACGAGCCCGCCCAGGATGGCGCCGTACACGGAGCCGATCCCGCCCAGAATGACGGCTGCGAAGATGGGAAGCAGCAGAATCCAGCCCTGGAACCAGTAGAGGGTGCCGTTCCACAGGACGAACATGAAGCCAGCGACGCCGGTGAGCGCGGCGCCGATGACCCAGGTGAAGGTGACCACGCGCTCAGTCGGGATGCCGGTGATGCGCGCGAGGTCCTCGTTGTCGGCCATCGCACGCATCGCCTTGCCGAGCCTGGTCCGCTGGAGCAGGAAGTGGAGCCCGAGCATCAGCCCCGCGGAGACCACGAGCAGCGTCACCTCGTGGAGATCGACGGTGACCGTGCCGTCGACCGCGGGAACGGCGACGCTTGGGATGGCGCCGGAGTCGGTGACGCCGCGCCGGCTCGGCCCGAAGATGAACTGGATCAGGTACCGCAAGACGAACGCGACGCCGATGCTCGTGATGAGTAACGTGATGCCCGACCGGTCGCGAATCGGTTTGTACACGACCCGGTCTATGAACAGCGCGAGTATCACCGTCGAGATCCCGGCGACGACGACGCCGGCGAACACCGCGAGCGGCGTCGACGCGACGCCAATGCCGAGCTGTGCGCCGAACACGGATCCGTCGGCACCGACGAGGGCGAGCGAGCCGATGTCCGCCTCCCTACCGAACCCGCCGGCGATGATGTAGGTGACGACCATCCCGGAGAACGCTCCGTTGGTGATGAGATCACCGTGCGAGAAGTTCGCGAAGTTCAGTATACTGTACGTCATCGAGAGGCCAATTCCCGCGAGGCCGAAGAAGAGCCCTCGCATCAGGCCGTCCTTCAGCAAGACGCCGAATTCGGAGATCTGGGTCTGTCCGACGGCCAACTGTCGGACCAGATCGAACAGGAGGACGACGCCCATGATAATAATGGCAGCCCGAATCGGGTCGGCGACGAGAAAATCCCGACCGCGGTCGTATTGTTCACTTATCCCCATCGAAGGTCACTATGGCGGTGTGGGTAGTCACATAGTAAATACTCTTCGCCTATCGAATTCGGCCGGAACGCCGGCCGGCGCTCTGGTCTCGCGCCGGGCCTCTTGCGCAAGGCTTTCATAACGACCGAGCGAGCCACCGGTAATGCCACGCACGCTCGATGACCTCGACGCGGCCGGGACCGCGGTCGGGGTCCGAGTGGACATCAACAGCCCCCTCGCGGCCGACGGACTCGCGGACGATGCCCGGCTGCGCGCACACGTCGACACGCTCACCGAACTCGCGGATCGGGACGCCCGCGTCGTCGTCCTCGCCCACCAGGGGCGACCGGGCGGTGACGAGTTCACCACGCTCGCAGCCCACGCCGAACGGCTCGACGCACTCCTCGACGCGCCGGTGTCGTACTGCGACGCGACGTTCTCTTCTGACGCCCGCGAGCGCGTCGGCGCGCTCGCGGCCGGTTCCGTTCTCGTTCTCGAGAACACCCGCTTCTACAGCGAGGAGTACATGGAGTGGGACGCCGAGGAGGCAGCGGAGACGCACCTCGTCGCGAAGCTCTCGCCCGCGCTCGACGCGTACGTCAACGACGCCTTCGCGGCGTCCCACCGCTCGCAGCCGTCGCTCATCGGCTTCCCCGGTCGCCTCCCGAGCTACGCCGGCCGCGTGCTGGAGCGGGAACTCGACGTGCTCGGTCGTATCGACGAATCGCCGACGCCGCGCGTGTACGTGCTCGGCGGCGCGAAGGTGACCGACTCCATCGACGTCGCCCGCTCGGTACTGGAGCGGGGGCTCGCCGACTCGGTGCTCACCGCCGGCATCGTCGGCAACGCGTTTCTGCTCGCCGACGGCGTCCGTCTCGGGGCCGCTTCAGCAGAGGTCGTCAACGAACGCTCGACGGATGCGGTACGACGTGCCGGCGAACTGCTCGACGAGTTCGGCCACCGAATCTATCTCCCTCGGGACGTGGCAGTCGAGCGCGCCGGCGACCGCGTCGAACTCGACCTCGAGGAGCTTCCCGCCGCCGAGGCCGCGATGGACGTCGGGGCGCGAACCGTCGCCGCCTACGCTGACGTACTCGAGGACGCCGGCACGGCCATCCTCAACGGGCCCGCCGGCGTCTTCGAGAACGAGGCGTTCGCGTACGGGACCCGTGAACTGTACGAGGCAGCGACCCGCGCCGAGCACAGTATCGTCGGGGGCGGCGACACCGCCGCGGCGCTCCGCCGGCTCGGCATCGACGGCTTCTCGCACATCTCGACCGGCGGAGGCGCCGCGCTCAGAATGCTCACGGGTGACGACCTCCCCGCGGTGACCGTGCTCGCGGAGTGACGGCATGGAGATCGACCGTCCAAGCGTCGCCGACGTCGACGCCATCGTCGACCTGTGGGTCGACCTCGCCGACGGCCAGCGGTCGTTCGGCTCGCATCTCCGCGCCGACGCGAACCGCGAGGCCATCCGAGAGTCACTGTCGCGCCGTATCGTCGCCGGCGGCTGTCTCGTCGCCCGCGAGCCGGAGCTCGTCGGCTTCGTCACGTTCTACCGGGAGTCGGAGACGTACGAAAGGGACCGCACACGGGGCATCGTCGAGAACCTGTACGTCGTCCCCGAGCGCCGCGGCGAGGGAGTCGGCACTGCGCTGTTGCGTGCCGCGGAGTCGGCGCTCGCCGACGGTGGCGCCGATGTGGTCGCCCTGGAGGTGCTCGCCGACAACGACCGGGGGCGCGAGTTCTACGCCCGGCGCGGCTACGACCCCCACCGCGTCGAACTCGAGCGCCCGGTCGAACGCGAAACGGATACAAGCGAGGGGGGGTAACGGCCACCCGTGCCGTGGGAGCATGGGCGGCACATGCACTCGATTTGTAATCGGGATTTCGTGGGTTCAAATCCCACCCACGGCTCCTCACCGAAGCCTCGAGTGACGACTGTCGCGTCGCCTCGGAGTACCCCATCCGGGAGTTCGTCTCCGCGGGCAACTCCACGCCCGCACCGAGCGTGTTCGGAGCCAATGACGAGCAGCCCTCGGAGGGCAACACAGTCGTCGATACCGTCGATCCGGTCGGATCTCCGCGACATCGAAATCACCGTCTGCGACGCGGTTGGGCTCATCATCGCCGCCGGAGACAATTCATCGAACGGTAGCGACGGCACCGCCCCACCATGCCGCTGGCGCACGACTGAAATAGCGGAGTCGACAGGTCCCTGTCGTGACGACGGGCTACGAGGAGCGGCTCGCGGGCGGCTACACCGGGCGGATGCTCGGCAGCCTCGCGCTCGCGTGGGCCACGCTTCAGACCGGCCGATTCCTCCTCTCGCCGCTCCTGCCCGCAATCATCGAGTCGCTGTCGATCACGAAGACGACCGCCGGCATCGCGCTCGGGGCGTTCCAGCTCACGTACGCCGCGACGCAGTACCCGAGCGGGCGGCTCTCCGACGCGTTCACCAGAGCGGCGCTCCTCATCCCGGGTCTCGGAGTCCTCGTCGCGGCGTTCGCGCTGTTGAGCGTCGCCGGAACCTACGCGGCGTTCGTCGGCGCCGTCGTCCTGCTCGGGGTCGGGAAGGGACTGTTCGCCATCCCGTCGCGTGCACTCGTGTCCGATCTGTTCGTCGAGCGCCGGGGACAGGCGTTCGGCCTCTACACTGCCGGAACCGACGTGGGCGGGACGCTCTCTGCCGTCCTCGCGTTTCTCGTCGTCGGTGGCGGGGCGGCGGTGTTCGCAGGCACGTCCCTCGCAGCGCCGCTCGCAGCGGCAGATTGGCGGACGCCGTTCGTTCCGATCGCGGCCGTTCTCTTCGTCTCCGGGTTGTTGTACGCCGCGTGGAACCGCGAAGCGCTTTCGGTCGGTCGAACCGACATCGAACTCGCGGCGACAGTGCGACGGCTCGCGACGACGCGCGAGCAGCGAGAGACGCTGTTCGCCTTCTCGCTGTTCTACTTCATGGTCGGCGCGTGGATCAACTTCCTGCCGACGTATCTCGTGGAGGCGAAGGGGCTCGCGGAGCCGTTGCCCCAACTTTTGTTCGCGGTCGTCTTCCTCGTCGGGATGGGCGTAAAACCACTCTCCGGGGCGGCCTCAGATCGGTTCCCCCGTCGGCTCGTCGCTATCGCCGGCCTCGCGCTGGCCGTCGCTGCACTCGTCGCCGTCACGCTCGCCGAGTCCGTCGTCGGCGTCGCGGCTGCGGTCGCGCTGTTCGCGCTCGGCTACAAGGCGCAGTTCCCGGTGGTCGACGCGGTGTTGCTCGATGCCGCGCCCGACGCCAACGCGGGCGGCGACCTCGGCGCCGCGCGGGCGCTGTTTCTCGGCGTCGGCGCACTCGGCCCCGTCTACATGGGTGCCGTCGCGACGGCGCTCGGCTACGGCGTCGCGCTCGTGGGGCTCGTCGCCTGTCTTCTCGTCGCCGCGGTCGTGCTCGCCGTCGGCGCCCGGCGGTAGGTGGATTCAAGCCGCAGGGCCCGGAGTCTCGACCGTGAAACGAGTCGACATCGACGAGGTCGAGGTGCAGAACAACCCGATAGGCGTCCACGAGGAGCGCCGGCCGGTCTCGGTTGCGCTCGGCACGGAGTCGTTCGCGATGAACTTCTTCCGCCTTGAGCCGGGCGAGTCCTTCTCCGGCGGGCTTCACACGCACCACGACCAGGAGGAGGTGTTCTACGTCGAGGAGGGAGAAGCGACGTTCACTGTCGGCCGCGAGGGTGACGACGAGGTCGTCGTCGAGGGCGGCGAGCTGATCCGGTTCGCGCCCGGCGAGTTCCAGGTCGGGGCCAACACCGGCGAGGACGAGCTCGTCGGCTGGGCGCTCGGGGCGCCGAAAGCGCGCCACGACTGGGGGGAGATCGAGAGCGTCGTCTACTGTCGCGACTGCGGGGAGGAGACGGGCCATGGGCTTGAGCTCACCGACGACGAACAGTTCCGGCTCACCTGCCTAAACTGCGACAACAGTTTCGTTCCCTGACGCGCTGGCTCCCCCCGAGAGCGTTTCTTTCGAGCCTCGGGGGAAAAGTACAATACCCCCCGCGTGTCGCGTGGACGTATGCCACGCTGTCACAACTGTGAAGCGTTCGTCACGGAGGACTACGTCCGCGTGTTCGCACCCGACGAGATGTCGACCGTTCGGGTCTGTCCGAACTGCGAGGACAAGCTCCGTGACGGCGCGGAGATACGCGAGGCACGGTCGACGCGGGGGAACTGAGCGGACGGTTCGACCCCGTATCCGTTCAGTCGTCAGCGACGCTCGACGACTGCCCGTGGGCGGCGTCCGCGAGCCGCTCCGCTCCGGCATCCGTGAGCGTGTAGATACACTCGTTCGTCACCGGCGTCACGTACTCCTGCTCGACGAGCGCCTCCATCCGCTCGGTCGCGTGGCCGAGCGGGAGACCGAGCCGTGTTGCGATCAGCGGCACGTACTCCGGCGGGTTCTCGTCGAGGTATGCGAGTATCCGCCTGTCTGCCGGGCGGAGTCGATCCGTGCTCATCGGGAACACCCGTACGTTTCAACAGCCTTGTACAAGTTAAATCCATGGGTAGTGTTAACACGGGTCTACGGGTCCGAATCCGGACGGCAACCGGCGGAGCTACGTCTCGACACGGTGGAGACTGCTGTCGTCCCGGTTGTCGTCGTCCCGGTTGTCGTCGTCTCGGTTGCCACCATCTCGGTTGTCGTCGTTTCGGTCAATTACAGCGGTTGCGAGGCGAAAGCCCACCCGCTCACCGAGGCCGCGTCCGGATCACGTGCACTCGCCAACGCACCGACGACGTCAGCTCGTTCCGTCTCCCGAGAGCGCAGTCACGGAGGCTGTTCCCGTCACGGCGTTCTCGCTCACCGCCACGTCGACGTCGAACACCGGCTCAAGCAGCTCTGCCGTGAACACCTCATCCGGCGCGCCGACAGCCCGCACCGCGCCGTCTGCGAGTAGCGCGACACGGTCGCAGTACCGCGCTGCGAGTTCGAGGTCGTGAATCGCTGCCACGACAGTCTCGTCGAGCGAGGCGATCAGATCGAGCGTCCGAACCTGGTGGTTGATGTCGAGACTCGCAGTGGGTTCGTCGAGCAGCAGGGCGGGTGCGTCCTGGGCGAGCGCGCGCGCCAGCAGCACGCGCTGTTTCTCGCCGCCCGACAGCGAGGCGACCGACCGGTCGGCGAACCGTGCCGTTCCCGTGCGTTCGAGCGCCGCTTCGACCCGTTCGTCGCCGTCGGGATCGGGGTTTCGCCGCAGCCGCTTCCGGTACGGCGTCCGACCCATCTCGACGATCTCGCGGACGGAGAAGTCGAAGTCGAACGCCGTCTCCTGTGGCACGGAGGCGACGAGCCGGGCGATCCGCCGCGCGGACAGCGAGGCGACGTCGTGGCCGTCGACGAGCACTCGGCCAGCCTTCGGCCGGAGCAACCCGCCCACCGTCTTCAAAAGCGTCGACTTTCCGACGCCGTTGGGACCGACGAGCGCGAGAAACTCCCCTCTCTCGACGGCGAGGGACACGTCAGAGAGCACTTTCACCCCGCCGCGCTCGACCGACAGCTCCGATATCTCGATCACAGTTCGCTCACCTCCCGACGACGCAGGAGATAGAGGAAGAACGGCGCGCCGAGCGCGGCCGTGACGATACCGACGGGTAGCTCGGCGGCGCCGGAGCGTGCGAGCGTGTCCGCGGCGACGAGAAACGAGGCCCCGGCGAGCGCGCTCACCGGGAGCAACACCCGGTGGTCCGGGCCGACGATGAGCCGCATCGCGTGCGGGACGATGAGGCCGACGAAGCCGATGACGCCCGCGACGGCGACGGCCGCGCCCGTGACGACGCTCGACGCCGCGAGCAGGATTCGCTTCGTCCGTTCGACCTCGATGCCGACCGCACGGGCCTCCTCCTCGCCAAGCAGCATCGCGTTGAGGTCCTCCGCGTACAGATACATCAGCCCGACGAGCCCGACCGCGAGCAGGCCGGTGATCCACGCTTCGGTCATCCGCGAGGCGTCGAGGTGGCCCATCAGCCAGTAGACGACGCGCCGCATCGACTCTCCGCTGTGGAGGAGGAGATACGAGGTGACCGCGCCGAGGAACGTCTGGATGGCGACGCCGGCGAGCAGCAGCGTCGCGACCGGCGTCCGGCCACCTTCCGTCGCGATCAGGTAGACGACGGTCGCGGTGGCGAGCGCGCCGAGGAACGCCGCGCCGCGGAGCCCGAGCCCGAACGGGACCGCGAACGGCGCGACGATGAAGAGGACGGCGCCGACGGCCGCCCCCGACGAGACGCCGATGATGGACGGGTCGGCCATCGGGTTTCGGAAAAAGCCCTGCATCACGGTGCCGGCTGCCGCGAGCGCGAAGCCGACGGTTGCGCCGAGCGCGATGCGCGGAAGCCGGACCGACAGCACGATAGTCGCGTGGAGCTGTTCCACCTCGAAGTCGGTTACCGGTGCCCACCTGAGTCCGACCGCGGGAAGCTGAAGCGCGGAGCCTCCGCTGGCGTACAGCTCCACGCCGACGGGGACCCGAACCGCGTTCGCGAGCACCTTCGCGACCGTCACCGCCTCGATGCTCACCGGGCCGATCCCCGCCGCGACGGTCGCGACGAGCGCCAGCACCGCCGCTAATCCCGCTGACCACGCTGCGGCCCGGCTCCGAGCGCGCATACGAACAAACCGAGTTTAGTTAGATAAATACTTATTGGATTAGTCGGGTTGTGTAGGTGATGCGACTTAGACCGGTAGCCGTCTTGGCTGTCCTTCTCGTCGTCGCCGCGTCCGCGCCTGCGGGCGCAGCTCCGGCGGGAACGACTGCCGACGTGGCTGCGACACAGGAGGACTGTTCGTTCCCCGTAACGATGACCGACGCGAGCGGCACCGAAGTGACGCTCGAGGAGCGCCCGGACCGCGTGACGACGCTGCTCCCCTCCGCGGCACAGACGATGTGGGAGATCGGCGGGGAGGCGCAGGTCGTCGGCGTGACGCGGTACGCCACCTACCTCGACGGGGCGGAGTCGAAAGCCAACGTCTCTGCAGGCTTCAGCATCTCCGTCGAGAAGGTCATCGGCACGGAGCCGGACCTCGTTCTCGCGCCGAACGGCACCTCGCAGGATCTCATCACGGCGCTCCGTGACGCGGGCGTCATCGTCTACAGCTTCGAGACCGCCGAATCGATCGACGACGTCCGCGACAAGACGACGCTCATCGGCCGACTCACCGGCAACTGCGAGGGTGCGGCACGGACGAACGCGTGGATGACCGCCAACGTCGAAGCCGCAGGCGAGGCGACCGCCGGCGTCGAGCGACCGCGCGTCCTCTACCCGCTCGGCGGCGGCTACGTCGCGAACACGGACACGTTCATCTCCGAGATCATCGAGGTGAGCGGCGGACAGAACGTCGTCGGCGAGGCGAATCTGACGCTCGCGTATCCGCAGGTGAGCGACGAGGTGCTTCTCGAACTCGACCCGGAGGTCATCATCACGACCGAGAGCAACGCCTACCTGCTGGCCCAGGAGCCCTACGCCTCGACGCCGGCCGGACAGAACGAGCGAACCGTGCGCGTCGACGTGAACTACCTGAACCAGCCGGCGCCTCGGTCGGTCGTATACGCGACCCGGAATCTCACGACCGGCTTCCATCCCGACGCGGCCGAGTCGGCCGACTTCGTCTCGAAAGACGAGGTGACGCTTTCGACGCCGACGCCAACCCCGACCGCCACTGATACGCCGACGGCGACGGCGACCGCCACCGACGAAGCCACGCCAACCCCGACGAGCTCGGGCGGACAGCCAGGCTTCGGCCTCGCCGCGGCGCTGGTTGCCTTTGCCGCGCTCGGGCTCCTCGCTCGGCGCGAGTAACCCACCTCAGCTTCTCCGCTCCTCCCATCGACAAGAGGTTTAAGCGCGAGCCGTCAGTGGCCGGTATGGTCGAGAACGTGCTGTGGCCCGCGCAGTTCGACGCCAAGCTGACGCGCTCGGAGGGCCGACGGGTACCGCGCGACCTCGCCGTTTCGGAGCCGACCGTCGACGAGATCGCGAAGGCGGTCCAGCAGGTCGGCTACGACGCGGTCGTCGAACGCGACAAGCAGTACCCCCGCGAGTGGGAGCCGCGCGGCCGGGTGCTCGTACAGAACGCCGACGACGCCGGCAAGTCGGACCTGCTCGGCGCCGTCGCGGCGTATCTCGGTGCGATGCGCTGATGCGCCGACTCGGGGAGGTCGTCTCGACGGCACAGGGGCTGCTCGTCGTCCGCTGTCCCGACAGAGAGCGCCCGGACGTCGGCGCGAGCGCGGTCGACGAGTCGCTCGACGACGTGGGCCGCGTCGTCGACGTGTTCGGCCCCGTCGACCGCCCGTATCTCGCAATCACGCCCGACGACGGCGTCTCGCCGGCGGGGCTTCTGGGCGCGAAGCTGTACGCACGGTAGCCGCACGTCGCGGTCGACGCTACTCCTCGCCGACGCGAGCGGCCGGCCGGAGCTCCGCCGGGTCGCGCGCCGCGAGCCACTCGCACAGCTCGACGAGCTGGTCGGTCGCCGCCTCGAACAGCCGCTCGCCCTTCTCGGCCGTCGCGTCCGTCTGGTCGCCGAAGACGCCGTTCTCGCTGTTGTCGCGCGCGTCGAAGAACGTCGCCGCGCCGTTCTGATACGCGTCCTCGGTGTTCCAGATGTCGCGCACGCCGCCGTCGCGCGCGTCTGCGAGCCGCTCCTCGTGGACGAGGTCCGTGAGATGCTGGAGCATCGCCGTCTCCTTCGGGCCGCCGTGGGGACCGTTGTGTTCGAACAGCTCGTCGACGAGCTCCGGGATGGACTCGTTCCACATCCACTCGAGCGCGTAACACTCCCCGTCGGCGTGGAGGTCCTTCGCCACCTCCCGGAGCGCGTCGACGTTGCCGCCGTGGGCGTTCACGTACACGACGCGGTCGATGCCGTGGTAGGTGAGGTTCTGGGTGAGGTCTTTCACGTACGCGCGGAAGGTGTCGGGGCTCACCCACATCGTCCCGGGGAACTGTCGATGGTGCCGGGAGATGCCGACGTTCACCGTCGGCGTACAGAGATAGCCGCTCCGTGCGGCGGCCCCGCGAGCGAGCGCCTCCGCGATGACGTGGTCGGTCGACTCCGGCAGGTGCGGGCCGTGCTGTTCCGTCGAGCCGAGCGGGATGAGGGCGAGCGACTCCGACTCGAAGTACGATTCGAGGTCGGGCCACGCCTCGTCGGCGAGATACATACATGCGACTGGAGGCGGGGCGTCAAAGGCGTACGCGTTCCGGGGGTCGTGGCCGCGGTCGGTCTCACCCGGTCGCGTGCCAGGGTGCCTCGTCGAAGTCGACGACCCGGTGTTCGCCGTCGATACTGCCGAGCCGCCCGACGTCCGCCGCGTCGAGCTCCACCTCGAGCGCGCCGTAGTTCTCGCCGATGTGGTCGCCGGTCGCCTTCGGGATGGACGCGACGTTCTCCTGTTCGAGAAGCCACGCGAGACACACCTGCGCGGGCGTCGCGTCGTGCTTCTCCGCCGTCTCGGCGACGGCCGGTTCGTTGAATATCTCGCCACGCGCGATGGGGGAGTAGGCGACGAGCCAGTAGTCGTGTTCGCGGGCGTCCTCGCGGAGTCGGTCTTGCCGGAGCAGCGGGTGACACTCGACCTGGTTGGCGAAGATGTCCGCGTCGAGAATGTGGCGAGCCTCCGCGAGGTGTCGCGGCTCGAAGTTGCTCACGCCGACGTTGCGGACGAGCCCGCGATCGACGAGTTCGTCCAGCGCGGGCAGCGTCTCGTCGGGGTCGTACGTGTTCAGCGGCCAGTGGACGTACATGAGGTCCAATTCGTCGACGCCGAGGCGGTCGAGGCTCGCCTCCGTCGTCTCGACCACGTCCTCGTACGCGAGGTTCTCGGTGGAGAGCTTGGAGGCGAGGAACACGTCCTCGCGGTCGACGTCGGCGCGCGCGAGCCCCTCGCCGACGTACGCCTCGTTCTCGTACCCCTGTGCGGTGTCGACGTGGCGGTAGCCGAGGGCAAGCGCCGTCTCGACGCTCTCGATACACGCCTCGCGGTCCGTCTGCTGGTAGGTGCCGAGACCGAGTCGCGGCATCTCGCCGGGCATGTCGAACGCGTCGGCGGGCGAGGGTGTAACTCCACCGGACGCCGGCTCGGCGTAGCCTGCAAACGCCCGCGAGCAACCGTTATGTGGTCGGGGGCGTTCGGGTTCACCAACGGATGCGTCAGTACCTCGACCTCGTCGCCGACGTGCTCGAGACAGGCGGTCACAAGCCGAACCGCACCGGCGTCGACACCGTCTCGGGATTCTCGCACCACTATACCGTCGACCTCGCGGACGGCTTCCCGCTGTTGACGACGAAAGACCTCTCCGGCTACCGGTGGAACTCGCTCATCCACGAGCTGTTGTGGTATCTCTCCGGGGAGGAGCACATCCGGACCCTCCGCGAGGAGACGAAAATCTGGGACGCGTGGGCGAACGCCGAGGGCGAACTCGACACCGCATACGGCCGCTTCTGGCGGCGCTACCCCGTCCCCAACGAGGACGCCCGACTCCCGGGCGAGACGTGGCCCGACGAGGACCACCGCTGGCGAAACGACGACGGGACGTTCGACCAGCTGGCGTACGCTGTCGACCAGCTGACGGAGAACCCGAACTCCCGGCGCATCGTCGTGAACGCGTGGCATCCGGCGAACGCCGCCGTCTCCACGCTCCCGCCGTGTCACTACACCTTCGTCTTCAACGTCCGCGACGGTCGGCTCAACACCCATCTCACCCAGCGGTCGGGCGACATCGCGCTCGGCGTCCCGTTCAACGTCGCCGCCTACTCACTTCTCACCCACGCCGTCGCGAACCGGACGGACCTCGCAGTCGGCGAGTTCGGCCACACGGTGGTCGACGCGCACGTCTACTGCGGCACCGGCGCGCGCGGCGACTGGTACGCCGACAACCTCGACAGACTGCAGGAGCGGCTCGCCGGGGTCACCGACGGCGAGGAGTACGCGGCCCTCCGGGAGTGGCTCGAAGGGGAGGCGTCCCCGGAAGCCGACGGCGAGGAGGGATACGACCACGTCCCCGGCCTGCTCACGCAGCTCTCCCGCGAGCCGCGGGCGAAGCCGACCATCGACGTGGCCGACGCCCCGCTCGACGAACTCACCGCCGACGACTTCGAGCTCTCCGGCTACGACCCCGCACCGGGGCTCGAGTTCACGGTCGCGGAATGAGCGCCGACGGCACCGGCGACCCGAGCACGGACGGCGCCGACCGACAGGCCTCGGACGGCGCCGACCGACAGGCCCCGGAGGCGGTCGACGAGGTGACCGTCGTCCTCGTCGCCGCCGTCGCCGAAAACGGCGTCATCGGGCGCGACGGCACGATGCCGTGGCACTACCCCGAGGACCTGCGGCGGTTCAAACGACTGACGACCGGCCATCCGGTCATCATGGGCCGTCGGACGTACGAGTCCATCGTCGCACGCCTCGACGGCCCGCTACCGCATCGGACGAACATTGTCCTCTCGCGGTCCTCGCTCGACCTTCCCGAGGGTGCAGTCCACGCGTCTGGCGTCGACGAGGCAGTGGTGCTCGCCGCCGCTCGCGACGACGTGGCGTTCGTCGCCGGCGGCGCGACGGTGTACGAGGCGTTCCTTCCGCTCGCTGACCGGCTGGAGCTCACTGAGCTTGCGGACGCCTACGAGGGCGACACGTACTTCCCGTCGTTCGACCGCGACGAGTGGACGGAGACGGCCCGCGACGAACGAGACGGGTTCGCGTTCGTCACCTACGAGCGGGCCTCGGACGACTGAGCCGGTTCACAGCTCGTCGACGAGGTGCGCACCGATGACGCCGCCGAGCGCACCACCGCCCACGAAATAAACTGCGGAGACGACCACCGCGAACACCGCGACGAGGATCACCGGTCCGACCAGCCGGGGGTCGAAGCCGGCGAACACGGGGAAGACGGAGCTGAACAGGAACAGCAGCCCCAACACGGGCAGCAGCGCGAGCAGGCCGGCGAGCGCGCCGACCGTGGCGCCCTCGCGGTAGTTCTTCGCCGCACCCTGCAGGTAGCCCGCGATGGCCCCACCCAGCACGATACCGAACGGGAGAAACGAGAGCACGACCGAGGCCACGGCGCCGATCACCGCGTTCAGGAGAGTGTCGCCTTCGCCCATGGCACGGCTCTCCGCTTCCTCCTACATACGTTTTGTCGCTATCCGGGCCGCATCCGACCGCTGGATTCCGCGTGGCTTTATACCGCTTGGCCTCTCGGTGACGGTAGATGATGCGGCCCGTCCTCACCGTTGCGTGTGCGTTGCTCCTCGTTATTTCGGGGGTGACCGCCGGCGCAGCAGACGTCGCGGGTGGCGCGGGGACGGCAGAAAGCGAGTCGCTGCGACTCACCCAACAGGAGTTCGACCGCACGGAGTTCACCATCGAGCAGTACGCGAACGGCTCCGCCCGGTGGACGTTCACGTTCACGCGGACGCTCGCGAACGAGTCGGAGAAGAACGCGTTCCGGAGCTACGCCGAGGAGTTCAACACCAACGAGACGGAGCTGTACAGCGGCTTCGTCGCCGACGCGGACGCGCTGACGAGCGAAGGGCGCAACGTCACGGGGCGGAACATGACGGCGACGGGGTTCACCCGCCACGCCGAGGTCGACGAGGGCTTTTCCAGCACTGACGAGGCGCGCGGCGTCGTCCGGATGTCGTTCCTGTGGACGGCCTTCGCCGCGACCGACGGCGACCGGGTGATCGTCGCCGACGCGTTCGAGGGGGGGCTCTACATCGGCCCGAGTCAATCGCTCGTCGTCCGGCCCGGGCCTGACCTCGCCTTCCGGAGCGTCGATCCGGCACCAACCTCACAGGAGGACCCCGATTCGATCGCCGCGAGCGACTCGGTGACGTGGCAGGGGGAACGGTCGTTCGCCGATCAGCGGCCACGCATCGTGTTCGGTCCCTCAGACGGGACGCCCACCGGCGGGACGAACGGCGGCGGTGCAACCGTGACTGCAACGCCGTCGCCGACGCCAGGCGCCGGTGACGGGGACGGGGGTGGAGTACTCCCGTGGCTTGCGCTCGTGCTCGTCCTCCTGCTCGCGCTGGCCGGCAGCTACGCGTATCGGACCGGTGCTTTCGGCGGGGACGACGCTGCGGCCGCGACGACGGTAGACGACGGCGACGGGGGCGCTGCGGCTGCTTCCCCCGACATCAGCGACGAGGAGCTGATGAGCGACGAGGATCGCGTCGTCGCGATGCTCGAAGAGCGCGGCGGCCGGATGAAGCAGGTCAACATCGTCGAGGAGACCGGCTGGTCGAAGTCGAAGGTGTCGATGCTACTCTCCGACATGGAGGAAGACGGGACGCTCTCGAAGCTCCGCGTCGGCCGCGAGAACATCGTCTCGCTGTCGGGCCACGAACCGGAGGCGGCCGGCTCCCCGTTCGACGACGAGGAGTGAGAAACCACGACAGGGCGGTGTCGAAACACAACGGTTATACCGGTCAACCCGCTACCGTTCGATACGCTACGAGCGTGCTCTGGTGGTGTAGTCCGGCCAATCATATCACCCTCTCACGGTGATGACCAGGGTTCGAATCCCTGCCGGAGCATTCTTCCGCGAACTACCTCGGAGCAACCAGCCTGCCGTGTCGCTCTTTCGGTTCGCTGTGATGCGGTTCCCGGGATTCGAACCCTACCAGTCGCGCACAGCGAACGGAGTGAGCGAGCACGTCTGGTTCCGGTTCGAATCCCTGCCGGCGCATTCTTCCGCGAACCACTTCCGAGCGACCAGCCTGCCGTGTCGCTCTTGCGGATCACTCCCGAGCGGCCAGCTCGTCGTGTAGTTCGCATCGTCCGGCTTGGTGTGACTCGCTGGGTCGGACCGGGGGCTTCTCGTAGCCGGCCGTCGAGGAGCACGGCAGATGACGCTCAACCCGCACCTGCTCGCGAGAGACTGTCTCCGCGCTGGCATCGACGCTGCACGTCCAGAGCGGGTGGTGGCCGGGGCCGTTTCGGTCGACGGCGACTGCCTGACGGTGGATGGGACCGAGTACGACCTCGCGGGCGTCGACGACCTGCTCGTCGTCGGCGGGGGAAACGCGGCCGGCACCGTCGCGGTCGCGCTCGAATCAGCGTTGGGCGATCACATCGACGCCGGGCTCGTCGTGACGGACGTACCGGCCGACACCGACCGCATCGAGACCGTCGAGGGGAGTCACCCCATCCCAGACGCCGCTGCGGTCGAGGGGACGCGTCGAATCCGCCGGTTACTCGACGACGCAGGCGAGCGAACGCTCGTACTCGCCGTGGTGACCGGTGGCGGGAGCGCGCTGCTTCCTGCGCCCGCCGATCCGCTCACTCTCCCGGAGCTACGCGAGACGACCGAGCGCCTGCTCGCGTGCGGCGCGACTATCGACGAAATAAACGCCGTCAGGAAACACCTCTCGGCGTCGAAAGGTGGTCGGCTCGCCGAGGCTGCGTCGCCGGCCCGCACCGTCGTCCTCGCGTTCAGCGACGTCGTCGGAGACGACCTTGCCGTCGTCGCGAGCGGACCCTTCACTTCGGACGAGACGACGTTCGCGGACGCACGATCCGTGCTCGACCGGTACGACCTCTCAGTTCCGGCAGCCGTCGCCGAACGACTCGACCGCGGCGACACCGGAGCGCTTCTGGAGACGCCCGGACCCGACGCGGCGACCTTCGACCCGGTCGACGAGCACGTGCTAGCGAACGCCCACACGGCTGCGCGCGCGGCGGTCGACCGGGCCGCCGAGACGGGGGTCGGGACGCTGCTCCTCTCGACGCGCGTCCGCGGTGACGCCAGCGAGGCGGCAAAAACGCACGTCGCGATCGGGGAGGAAGCAATCGACACCGGAAACCCAGTCGCTCCGCCCGCTGTCGTCGTCTCGGCCGGAGAGACGACGGTCACGCGCCGGGGGGACGCGGGCACTGGCGGGCCGAACCACGAGTTCGCACTGAGCGCCGCGCTCGAACTCGATGTCGGTGGTGTCGTCGTTGGAGCTGTCGATACGGACGGAATCGACGGCAACGCGCCGACGGCCGGGGCGGTCGTCGACGCAGACACCGTCTCCGACCCGCTGGCTGCGCGCCGTGCGCTCGATGGCCACGACGCTGCCGGCTACCTCGCAGACAGCGGTGCGACCGTCGACACCGGCCCGACGGGAACGAACGTCAACGACCTCCGCGTCGTGGTGATCGCCGACTGACGACCTCGCTGTGGTCGGTCAGCGACCCCGCTTCCGTTCGACGCTCCGCTCTGCCATCCGCGCGCCGGCGCTGACGCCCCGGTTCGAGTCGCGACGGAAGGTTCGTGCGAGCGCGGCGACGCCGACGGCCGACACGACGCCGACTGCGAGCGCGGCAGCCGGTTCGCCGAACGTGTACATGCCGACCGCTGTCACGCCGCCGACGCCGACGCCGATGGCGAGCGCGAGTCGAACCGCGAGCAGCCTGAACGGCGCGGGGTCGTCCGCGTAGAGCGTGTTTACCAGCGTCTCGCCGCGGCTGGCGGAATCGAGCGTCGTGTCTGCGAGCTCCGGCGCGGCGAGCAGCCCACCGACCGTGGCGCGGGCCTGCGCTTCGATCTCCTCTCTCGCGAGTCCGGCCGCGCCGTCGCCGGCTCGCTCGCGCACGAGGTCGGTCACCACGCTGATGAAGTCGAACTCCTCGTCGAGGGTGCGGGTCACTCCTTCCAGTACCGTCGAGACGCGGACGATGAGCGCGAGGTCCTGTGGCAGCCGGAACGGGAAGTCGCTGAGGTCGCCGACCGCGGCCTGGAACTCGCGGACGTACTGCTGAATCTCGTTCTGGTCGAACGCCTTCCCGCGGAGCTGCTCGATGACGAGCCCGAACACCTCCCGCATCAGCTCTCGGTCGGCCTCTGGATCGAGCGCCCCCATCTCGACGAACGCGTCGATGACGCGGTCGATGTCGTCGCGCGCGAGCCCGACGTAGAACTCGAGTATCTGCTCGCGTCGCTCCGCCGAGAGCCGCCCGACGACGCCGAAGTCGTAGAAGACGATGGCGCCGTTCGGGCGCACGGAGAGGTTGCCGGGATGGGGGTCGGCGTGGAAGACGCCGTCCTCGACGATCATCTGAAAGTACGTCTCGGCGAGCTGCTCGACCAATGCGGAGGGGTCGTGCCCCGCCTCGCGCAGCGCGTCGACGTCGGTGATCTTCGTCCCCGAGACGTACTCCATCGTGAGCACGCGGTCGGTCGACCGCTCCGATACCACCGGCGGAACGACGACGTTCGGCTCACTCTCGAAGTTACCGCGCACTTCCTCGAGACGGGCCGCCTCCTCGCGGTAGCTCATCTCGCCGCGGATGGTCGTCGTGAACTCGTCGGCGAGGTTCTCCATCGTGAACGCCTGTCCGGGTGGTGCGAATCGCAAGACTGCGGGGAGCAGCGTCTCGACGACGACGAGGTCAGCCTCGACCCGCTCGCGGATGTTCGGCCGGAGCACCTTCACCGCAACTCGGTCGCCGTCGTACGTCGCGGTGTACACCTGGCCGAGCGACGCGCCGCTGATCGGGTCGCGGTCGAACCCGTCGAACTGCTCGTCGACCGGCCCGAGATCGGTTTCGATGACCGGCTCGATGCGCGCCCACTCGACGGGCGGGACCTCGTCCTGCAGCGACGACAGCTCGGCGATGTACGCCGGTGGAAGCACGTCCGGGCGCGCCGAGAGAATCTGTCCGACCTTGATGAACGTCGGCCCGAGATCGAGGAGGGTGTCGAGCAGATACTGCGCCCGCCGTCGCCGGTCCTCGACGGTCACCTCGCGGCGTCCACCGACGACGAGGAAGCGGCGACGGTCGCGAGCGTACGCGACAGCGAGCGGAAGGAATGCGGCGACGACGGCGACGAACCGCCTGACGGTGGTTCGGGTGTTCGGTTCCGGACCGTCGTCGCGTTCTGACACAGGCTGATTAGGGGGAGCCGCCCCTTGGGGATTGTCCCTTCGCCGTCGGCTCGCCGACTATCTACCGCACTCAGCCTGCTTCGTCGAGCTGTGCGAACGTCTCGGCGAGCGTGCCGGAGTTGTCGACGACGAGGTCCGGGTTCGTGACGGGCTCGTACGTGTCGCGGAACAGCTCGTACACCGCGATGTCGGCGTCGCTCTCGTCGTCGGTTCGTGCGCGGATGCGACGCCGAACCGTCTCGTCGTCGCACTCGACGGCGACGAGGGTGAACTCGGCGCCGGCCTCTGCGGCTGCCGCTCTCGCGCCCTCGCGGAACGCCGCCGTTCGGAACGTCGCGTCGAGAACGACGTCGCCGTCGTCCAGCGCCGCCGTCGCTCGCTCGAACAGCTCGGCGTAGACGGCCTCGGCCTCCTCGTCGGTGTACTCCGGCTCGGGAAACAGGTCCGTGCGGACCACGTCCGTCCGGAGGAGCCGAGCCTCTCGGCGGTCGGCGATCTCCTCCGCGACGGTGGTCTTTCCGGCGCCGGGGAGCCCACAGACGGCGACGAGCGTGGGAATGCTCACGAGCGAAGCGAGCGCGACTCCGTACTAATGCGTTGCGAGTTCGAACGCGACGCGGCCCAGCGGCGCTGAACACAGTGGACGCCCTCCGAGCGACGAACGGAGTACGGCAGCGAGCCCGACGGAACTTTACTCGTCGGGGGCCGGACTCCGGACGTGTACCTCTCGCCCGCGGTCCGCACGATACGCGACGACCCGACCGACGGCATCGACGCTGCGCTCGTCGTCCGCTTCGACGACGAATCGGTCGTCGATGCCGTTCGCGAGGTGGTCGCGGAGCACGGCGTCGTCGAGCGAGAGACTCGATTCGACAACCTCCACGTGACGGTACCGGAGCCGGCCGTCGGCGACCTGCTCGCTACGCTGCCCGAGGGGGTGGCGGCCGTCGAGACGCGAACGGCTGTCGCGGACGACCCCGGCCACGAGGGGTAGCCGGCGGAGCGGACCGACAGCCGTTTGGGGTCGCGACAACACGACTCACTCGCATGAATCTCGCGCCCGGGGCGTGGCGGCTCGCGACGGTGCCGTTCGCGCTGTCGGCCGTCGCGGCCTACCTGTTCGTCCCCGCCGGCGTCGCGCTGGTGCTGTTCGGGACGGCGACGCTGTGGTTCCACCGCGACCCGGAGCGGTCAGCCGCTGGGACGATCGTCTCGCCCGCGGACGGCACCGTCTCCGTGGTCCGCGAGGACGACGGTCGGTTGCGCGTCGGCGTCTACATGTCGCCGCTGTCCGTCCACGTGAACCGTGCGCCGCTCTCGGGGCGCATCGAGTCGGTCGAACACGTCTCGGGCGCCTACCGACCGGCGTTCTCGAAAGACTCCGACCGAAACGAGCGGCTCCACATCCGGGGCACGGGCCCGGACGGCGAGTGGGACCTCGTGCTCATCGCCGGCTGGTTCGCCCGCCGGATCCACCCGTACGTCGAGCCGGGAACGGAGCTCTCGTCGGGCGAGCGGGTCGGACACATCTCCTACGGGTCGCGCGCGGACGTGGTGCTTCCGGCCGACGTGACGCGGTCGGAGCTGCGCGTCGCGGAGGGTGACTCGATCCGAGCGGGCGACCGGCTGGTCGACTCCGCGTGACGGCGTCGCGGGAGTAGCTATTTGTCGTCCCGACCGCACCCGGAGCCATGAGCGATGACGAACCGCGAGGGCGGAGCCGCGTCACAGAAATCTACCTGAACGGGCTCGCCGAGGTGACGCCCGACGTCCCGGTCGAGTTCGACGAACTGGAGGCCGCGGCGCTCGATGCGATGGACGAGAAGGCGCTCGGGTACGTGAAAGGGTCCGCCGGCGGAGAGAAGACAGCCGCAAACAACGAGGCGGCGTTCGACCGCTGGCGCATCGAGCCGGAGATGCTGACGGGCGTCGAGACGCGCGACCTCTCCGTCGAGGCGCTCGGGGCCGAGTTCGACGTGCCCGTGATGTTGGCTCCCATCGGCTGTCAGTCCATCGTCCACGAGGAGGGTGAGCTGGCGAGCGCCCGCGCCGCGGCCGCACAGGACGTGCCGATGTGTCTCTCGACGGTCTCCTCGTACGACATGGAGTCGGTCGCGGAGGAGCTGGGCGACACCACCGGGTGGTTCCAGTTCTACTGGTCGTCAGACCGCGAGCTCGCGGCATCCTTTCTCGACCGAGCGGAGGCAGCCGGATACGAGGCCGTCGTCGTCACCGTCGACACGCCGATCGCTGGCTGGCGGCCGCGGGACCTGAAGAACGCGTATCTCCCGTATCTGGAGGGCGTCGGCATCGCGAACTACACCTCCGACGAGGCGTTCCTCGACCGGCTCGACCACGCCCCGGAGGAGAACACCCTCGCCACGGCACAGGCGTTCCTCGACGCATTTGGCGACGCGTCGCTCACGTGGGACGACCTCGACTGGCTCCACGAACAGACGGACCTCCCGGTCGTCGTGAAGGGAATCCTCTCGCGGGCCGACGCCCGCCGGGCGGTCGAACACGGCGCCGACGGCGTCTTCGTCTCGAACCACGGCGGCAGACAGGTCGACGGCTCCGTCGCCGCGCTGGAGGCGCTCCCCGGCGTCGTCGACGAGATCGGCGACGAGGCGTTCGTCGGCTTCGACTCGGGTATCCGGCGTGGCGCGGACGTGCTGAAGGCGCTCGCGCTCGGCGCGGACCTCGTCCTCGTCGGCCGGCCGTACGCGTACGGGCTCGCTATCGACGGTGCGGATGGGGTGGAGGCCGTCCTCGCGAACCTGCTCGCGGATTTCGACCTCTCGTTGGGACTGGCGGGCCACGACGCCGTCGCCGACCTCGACCGGAACGCGCTGGTCCACGAGTCGGAGCTCCCGTGACCGCGAGTCGGAGTCACGAGAGAGCCGAGCCCTGAACCGCCGCGACCTGGTCTGCTCGCGGTCGACCGCGGTGTGTCCCGCGTTGACATTCCTGAACAAAAATTAATACACACCCACCTGTCAAACGGAGTGAACACGGATTCACGGAGGCCCACCATGACCACCATTTCCCTCACCACCGCGTTCGCGACCGCCGACAGCGGCGGGCGTGGCGCCGGGAAGTGGACGGTCGCGGGCAACCGTGTGCCGACCCCGACCCGCGCCGCGTAGACGGGATGCGTTCCGTCGTGCGAGGCGACGGGTCGGGGACTCTTCCTACGACGCTCGTCTCGCACAGCGACGCCCGCGTGTCGTTCCGGCCGTGTGGCCCCTCGGCGTCAGTCGAGGGGCGTTCGCCCTCCACCCACCCGCGGTACCCTCGTTAGCCATCGGCGTCCACGCCGCCCGACGGCGGCGCGGACGCGCGTTCGAATCGCGCCGGGGGCCTGCGATGTCAATCCAGCTACCCCACACCGAGGCGGAAGCCGACCTCCGCGTCCGCGTGCCACGCGGCGAGGCCGGCAGCCTCGACGACGGTGCTCGCACCGTGCTCGACAAGCTCGACCCGGTCCACGGCGTCGAGGTCGTCCGCATCGGCGGCATGCGCCCCGACGCGTTCGACCTCTACGTCGACGTGACCGCGCGCGTCGAGCTCGAACTCGACGACGAGACCGACCCCGCCGACACGCTCGGCGACGGGTTCGGCGTCGTCGCGGTCGACCGGTGCGAGGTCAGATGAGCCGCCCACGAACGATGTACCCGAGAACACACCCATGCAACGACGCAGCTACGACACGAGTACAGCCACCGCAGCCGCCCGACCCGCCGCCCAGGTGTTGACCGCCGTGGTCGCGGGCGTGCTGTTCGTCACGATCACGTTGGCAGTCGCGATGGCCCCCCGCGCCGCGCTGGTCGCGGTCGCCGCCGTCGTCGCGACGGCAGCACTCCGCGTTAGCGCGGTCCGCCTCCGGGCTCCCGTGCGCGCGGCGCTGGCGCGAGTCACGGCCGTCCGGGCGTAACCGGGCGGTAGCGGTCTCCGGTTACGCTCCCTGACGCCGCTCTTTCCCCCGACGTAATCGGCCCTCCGACGCTCAGCAACCCTTCCCAGACGTAATCGAGCCCTGACGCTCACTCCGTCCAGCGTGCGTCTGCGAGCGTCCGCTGGACGGCCTCTTCGCCGACCGCGGCCGCGAGGTGTTCGTACCCCGTCCGTTCCGCGCGGTCGCCCGCCTCCGCCACGAGCCGCGAGACGATGAACTCCGGCGTCGACTTCCCGAGCTCCCCGAACCGGGGCTGGTAGTCCACCTCGAGTTCGAGGTCGGTCGTGAGCCCCTCGGCGAAGATGCCGTCGACCCGGGCTGCCTCCGGCAGCGGCTCGAGGTCCTCCGCGAGATGGGTGACGAACGCGCCGAGCGCCTCCTTCTCCACGGTCAGCGTCACCAGCCCGTGAAGCAGGTCGGCCGCACGACCTGGCTCCGTAATCGCCTCGAACTCGTCGACGAGCATCAGCGTCCGGCCGTCCCGCGTCAGGGGCGGGACGACGGACCGCAGCGTCGATTCGAGCACGCCAGCGTTGAACGATGCGTGGCGCCGGTGGAAGACGACCGAGTCGACGACGCCCACCTCGGCGGCGTCGGCCGGGACCGGCAGCCCCATCATCGCGAGCAGTTGCACCTGACACAGCGTCTCGAGCACGGTCGTCTTTCCGCCGGAGTTCGCGCCGGTGAGGACGGCGACCCGGTCGCCCGCCGGGACGTCGAGGCCGTGGTCGCCGACCGCGTAGTCGACCGGCTGAACGTCGACGCCGGCGTCGAGCAGGTCGAGGTTCCGCGCACCCTCGACGGCGAGTGCGTCCGACTCCACGAGCGTCGGCCCCGTCAGGTCGTACGCGGCGGTGAACCGCGCCAACGACACGTCGAATGCGAGGTCGTCGACGACGTCGACCGCGCGGTCGAGTTCGTCGCGTGCGTCGGCGACCGCCTCCCGAAGCTCGTCCGCGACGGCGGTCTCCCGCTCGTCGACGCGCGTCCGCAGGTCGGTCGCGAGGGCGCGTAACGATTCGGTGACGAACGAGGACGCGTCGGCCGCGCCGTCGGGAACGGCGGTCCGAACCTCTGCGGACGGGAGGCCGGACGCGTCGGCGACGTGTCGAACGAACGCCGCCTCGAACTCGGAGGCGTCGCGCGCGGCCGATCGGACGGCCTCCAGCACTCCTGCGGGGTCGGCGGCCATGTCTTCGACGACGCCGACGGCGTCGCGTAGCTGGTCGAGTTCGTCGTCCGCGCCGTCTCCGAGCCGATCGCCGTCGAGCGCACGGAGCGCGACGGCCGCTTCGGCGAGCGCCTCCACGTCGAGGTCCGCGACGGCCGCGAACGCCCCCGAGTCGGCGTCTGTCTCCGCGAGCGCGACGGCGGTCTCCGCTGCGGCGCGGTCGCTCGCCGCGCCGTCGTGCGTCTCGAACGCTTCCAGAACTGCCGTCCGCGTCGCGTCGTCCAGCGCGCGCCACGAATTGGTCGCGGCCTCGACGCCGTCGAGTCGCGCCTCCATCTCCTCGCGGTCGGTCAGCGGCGTCAACACGCGGATTCGGTCTGCGGCGTGGCGCGTCACCGCGTACTCCTCCGCGAGCGCGAGCACGTCTTTGTACACGTCTCTCGCGTCTCTCGTCGCGAGGGTGTCGAGGCCGGCGCCGCCGTTGGCTCGCCGGAGGATGCGGGTTGCCCGCCCCGGTGCGAGCCCGGCGTCGACAAGTGTCCGAGAGTCGGCTGACTCGATGGCCTCGACGGCCGCCTCGGTGCCGAGGGTTTCTGTGAGGAGCGAGGCCGTCTTCGGCCCGACGCCCCAGAACTCCTGTAGTCGCATAGTCGCTCCTGTCCCGGCATCGGTATCAAGGCCACGGGGCGACGGCTGCTCCCTCGACTCATAACCTTCCGTGAGCGAGAGGCTTTTATACTACCTATCTCCAGAACATAAGTGTAATGGAAGGTCCCACACGCCAGCGCGAGCGCGTCGACGAGACCGAGACGGAAACCGAGGAGGCGGGGTGTCCGGAGTGCGAGTCCGATTCGCTCGTGAAGACGGGCGACGGAGAGCTGATGTGTGACGATTGTGGGCTGATTTTAGAGGACGAGAACATTGATCGCGGGCCGGAGTGGCGTGCGTTCAACCACTCGGAGCGGCAGTCGAAGTCGCGCGTTGGGGCGCCGACGACGCAGACGATGCACGACAAGGGATTGACGACGCAGATCGACTGGAAGGACCAGGACGCGTACGGTCGGTCGATCAGTTCGGAGAAGCGAAGCCAGATGCACCGACTCCGGAAATGGCAAGAGCGGATCCGGACGAAAGACGCCGGGGAGCGGAACCTGCAGTTTGCGCTTTCGGAGATCGACCGGATGAGTTCGGCGCTGGGCGTGCCCCGGTCCGTGCGGGAGGTCGCGTCCGTCATCTACCGACGCG
>Ga0207720_100069_pt1 | contig 109296 bp, 83 predicted proteins | sample A23P2SouthBayCA_2_FD_187751 | JGI IMG/M metagenome (GOLD analysis project Ga0207720, IMG submission 187751) | Aerobic enrichment media microbial communities from Eden Landing Ponds, California, USA - A23 E3 (2) (SPAdes) | ecosystem: Environmental > Aquatic > Marine > Unclassified | place... | reverse complement strand
CCCCCCCGGCGGTGCCGCCGAACGAGAGCGCCTGGTCGAGGACGGCCGAGACGAGGATGGCCGCGGCGACGCAGACGAAGACGACCAGCCCGTCGCGAACCTGGTCGACCAGGGTGTTGCGCGCCTCGGACTCGTAGATGTCCGAGAAGGCGGTGTCGAGCCCGCGGAAGATCCGCAGAGTCCCCCATATCAGGACGACCAGCCCGAGGAGGGAGACGCCGGGAGAGGTCGTCTGGAGTTCGCCGACGAGGATGTCCGCCGCACCGGGCGTCAGCGTCGCTCGCGCGAGGTCGATGATGCCGCGCTCGATGCCGGGCCGGCCGATGGCGGAGACGACCGCGAGCACGAGGAGGAGGAGCGGCAACAGCGAGACGAAGGCGTGGTAGGCGATGCTCCCGGCCATGAACGTGATCCGCTCGGTGCGTACCTCGTGGACGATGGCTCGGACGACCGTTATCGTCCGCCGGGTCCGCTGGTTCATACGTCCGGGTCGCCCGGAGACGGGAAAAAGACGCGCCCGATGCGGTCGCGGTGGGGTGATGGACGGTGAGGTGCGGTGCGGTGAGAACGGCGCCCCGCCGCTCCGCGCGCCCGCCGGGACCGTCCGCAGACATATGTGGCTGGCGCGAGACGTCTCGCCCGTGAGCAGTGATGCACCGCTGGCGGGCGGGACCAACGTCGAGGGCGAGGCGCCCGTCGCCGAGGAGACCGTCGAGACCGACGAGGCGACGATCACCGACGACGCCGAACTGGAGCGGACGCTGAGCCTCGGCGGCGGCCTCGCCATCGGTATCGGGACGATGATCGGCGCCGGGATCTTCGTGTTCCCGGGGCTGGCGGCCGGGGAAGCGGGGCCGGCCGCCGCGGGATCGTTCGCCATCGGCGCCGTCGTGGCCCTGCTCGTGGCCCTGCCCGCGTCGGAACTCGCGACGGCGATGCCGAAAAGCGGTGGCGGCTACTACTTCATCTCCAGGGGCCTCGGCGCGCTCCCGGGCGCGGTAGTCGGCCTCTCGCTGTGGTTCGGGCTGGTCTTCGCGACCGCCTTCTACCTCGTCGGCTTCGGCTTCTACGCGGTCGACACGCTCGCCGAAGTGGGCGTCACGGTCGGGAGCGACCTGGTCGTCCCGATCGCGCTGGTCTTCGGCGTCGGCTTCACCGTGCTGAACGTCACCGGGACGGAGAACGCGGCGAAACTCCAGAACGGCGTCGTCGCGCTCCTCCTGTCGATCCTCGTCGTCTTCCTGACTTACGGGGGGATCGACGCGCTCGGATTGGTCGGCGAGCCCAGCGCCCCCGAGGAGTTCGCCCCCTTCGGCACCGTTCCGATCCTGACCACCGCGGCGCTCGTGTTCACCTCCTATCTCGGCTTCGCGCAGGTGGCCACCGTCGCCGGGGAGATGAAGCAACCGGGGCGGAACCTCCCGCTGGCGATGGTCGGGTCCGTCCTCATCGTCGGCGTCCTCTACGTGGCGACGGTGTTCGTCGCGACGAGCGCGTTCGGGAGCGGGACGCTCGCGTCGCTCGGCGAAACCGCGATGGTGGAGGTCGGCCGCCACTACCTCGGTACGGGCGGCGCCGTCGCCATCGTCTTCGGCGGTCTGCTGGCGACGATGTCCAGCGCCAACGCGTCGATACTGTCGACTTCGCGGGCCATCTACGCCGTCTCCCGGGACGCCCTGCTCCCGCGGTACGCCAGCCGGATCAACCTCCGCTACGGCACGCCCCACGTCGCGCTCGGACTGGCCGGTGGCCCCGTCCTCGTGCTCGTCGCCACCGGCGAGGTCGAGGTGCTCGCGGAGGTCGCTTCCTTCCTCCATCTCGTGATGTACGGCCTGCTCTGTGTCGCGCTCGTGGCGCTGCGCCGCGACGAGCCCGAGTGGTACGATCCGGACTTTCGGGTGCCGGGCTACCCGTTCGTGCCCGTCCTCGGCGCGCTCGCCAGTTTCGCACTCGTGGGCTTCATGCAGCCGCTCTCGCAGGTCATCGGCGTCGTGATCATGCTCGCCAGCGCCGGGTGGTACTACTATTACGCCGGCGACGTGACCCTCAAGGGGAAACTATGACCCGCGTCCTCGTCCCGCTGGCGGTGCTGGAAGGCGAGTCCGTCTCGCTGGGGCTGATGGATCTCCTCGGCACCGTCGACGTCACGGTACTGGGCTATCACGTCCTGCCCGAGCAGACGCCGCCCGACCAGGCGCGCCTCCAGTACGAGGAGCGCGCGACCGAGGCGCTCGAAGACGTCACCCAGGAGTTCCGCGCGGCAGGTGGGGCGGCCGACTACCGCCTCGTGTTCACGGGCGACCGGGACCAGACGGTCAATCGGATCGCGGACGAGACGGACTCGCGAGCGTTCACCGTTCTCGGTGCCACCGGCGAGGTCGACCGGGTGCTCGTCGTGCTGACCGGCGACGTGGCCGTCGACGACATCCTCGCGTTTGTCACGGAGCTCGTCGGCGACCGCGCCATCGGCGTGACGCTGTTCGCGGCGACGCGCGGGAACGACCCCGAGGGGCTCCGCGAGCGACTCGGCAGTGCGGCCGAGCGCCTCGGAGCCGAGGGCATCGACGCGACAACGGATCTGGCGACCGAGGGCGGGCCGTTCGAGGCGCTCGTTACTGCTGCGGCCGGCCACGACGCGGTCGTCATGGGCGAGCGCGCGCCGTCGCTCCGGTCGCTGCTGTTCGGCGAGGAGAGCGAGCGCGTCGCGAGCGAGACGGTCGGCCCCGTGCTGGTCGTCCGCCGGCGGGAACAGGGCGGAGACGGTGACGAGGGCGACAGCGAGAGCGAAGGTGCCACACCGGCCGACGGCGAGAGCGAAGACGAGACGGACGGCGACGACGCGTGACGACCACGGACCGGCGCGAACGCTTTTCACGCGGCGCGACGAATCGCCAGCGATGACTGAAACGGACGCCGTCGGTGGAACGGTACCCGTCGACTGCGACGGCCGCGACAGCCGCGACGGACACAGCGGGGGGCACCGCTAGCGGTGGCGAGCGTCGAGTTCTGGGCGCTGGTCGTCCTCGCGACGGGGACCAGCCTCGCGACAGCGTGGGCGCTGGGCGCCAACAGCAACTCCCCGCCCTTCGCCCCAGCGATCGGTGCCAACGCTATTTCGACGATGCGGGCGGCCTTTCTGATCGGGTTGCTCGCCGCCGCCGGCGCGCTCACGCAGGGCGGCGCCATCTCCGAGACGGTCGGTGCCGGCCTCATCGACGGCGTCACGATCACCTCCCTCGCCGCGACCGCCGGTCTCCTGACCGCGACGGGCTTCATGGCTTTCGGCGTCTACACCGGCTACCCCGTCCCCGCCGCCTTCGCGACGACCGGCGCGATGGTCGGCGTCGGCCTCTCGCTGGGCGGCGACCCCGCGACCAGCACGTACCAGCAGATCGCCCTGTTCTGGGTGCTCGTCCCCCCCGTTTCCGGTGGACTCGCCTACCTCACCGCGACCGTCCTCCGGCGCGACGACATCCCCGAGACGGTCGGGGTGCCGCTGCTCGCGGCCGTCGTCGGCGCCATCATCGCCAACGTGCAACTGAGCATCATCCCCGCGCCCGCCGGCCAGACCCAGAACTCGCTGGCCGGCTTCGCCGCCGACCAGGTGGGCGCGCCCGCCGTCGCCGGCGTCGACCCGGTCGTCGTCGTCGCCAGCGTCGTGGCCGCCGCGGTGAGTTTCTGGTACATCCGCCGGAAGACACAGGCCTCCGTCGACAGGGGGATCCGCACGTTCCTCGTCGTCCTCGGCAGCGTCGTCGCCTTCTCCAGCGGCGGAAGCCAGGTCGGCCTCGCGACCGGGCCCCTCGAGAACCTCTTCAGCGCCGAACTCGGCCTGCCGGGGATCGCCCTGCTCGCGATCGGCGCGGCGGGGATCCTCGGCGGCGCCTGGATGGGCGCGCCGCGACTCCTCCAGGCGACCTCGCGGGAGTACGCGCAACTCGGGATCCGACGTTCGATCGCCGCGCTCGTCCCCGGATTCATCATCGCGCAGGCGGCCATCGCGCTCGGCATCCCCATCTCGTTCAACAACATCATCATCTCCGGCGTCATCGGCGGCGGTCTCGCCGGCGGGTCGGCCGGGGTTTCGCGCCGGAAGATCGGCGTCACGCTCGCGTTCTGGATCATCACGCTCGTCTCGAGCGTCGCCGTCGGCTACGGGCTGTATCAGGTCTTCGCCGTCGCACTCGGGCGGTGAGAGGGGCGGACGCCGGTCGGGGAGAAGCGGGCGGTCGAACGAGTACCGGCGGTCGGGCGTGGCCGGAGGGATCCCCGTTCCACCCGCTCGAGACCGGGGACACGCCGCCCGCTCGGTCACTCGTCAGGGAACAGCGAGTCGGCGAGATACGCCGAGACGACCCAGTTGGGAGCGTCGACGACCTCGTTTATTTTGAGGTCGGCCGCGACCGAACACAGCACGTACGCCTCGGGCCGCGAGAGGTCGTATCGCGCCACGAGCCTGTCGAGCATCGCGCTCACGGCGTCGCTCGCGGCGTCCATGAGGTCGTCCCGGACACCGGTCGTCGCGTACGCCGGTTCGTCGCGTCCCGACGGTGTGAACGGCCCCGCGGTCTCGAACTGCGGGGCCGGGACGTCCAAGTCGGGGCGCACGGTGAGGCGAGCGGTTATCTCCGTGGGCGTCTCGATTGCGCTGACGCACACCTCGCCGTCGCCCTGTGCGGCGTGGCCGTCGCCGACGCTGAACAGCGCGCCCGCGACCTCGACGGGGAGGTAGACGGTCGCGCCCGCGGTCAGGTGCTTCACGTCGAGGTTCCCGCCGACGTTGCGGGGCGGTCCGGTGGCGTGTTCGCCCGACTCGGCCGGTGCGACGCCGACGACGCCGGGGAACGGCGCCAGGGGCACCTCGATGCCGGCCTCGAACGGGGTGACGTCGCCCGAGAGGTCCCAGTGGTAGAGGAACGGATCGGGGAACTCCTCGGGGAGCAGACCGAGGCCGCGCTCGCCCGACCGGACGAGCGTGTACCCCCAGTCGTCGTGGGTCACGTCGAGGACGTCGACTTGGAGCACATCGCCCGGTTCGGCCCCGTCGACCGCGACCGGACCGGTGAGGTGGTGGCCGACGAACTCCGTCTCCGGCAGGTCCGCCGCGGTCGTCTCCGGCGTGATCCGCGGGCCGCTGTCGTTGAGGCAGTCGAACCGGACGACCTCGCCGGAGTCGACGCGGAGCACCGGTGGCAGCGAGTTGTCCCACGCGGTGTGTAGCGCCTCGTCGTGACCGAGTTCGTGTTCGACGCGCATCGATCGCGTCTCGGTCGGCGGAGACTAAACGCGTTCGAACGGGGAAAAACGCGTTCGGTTGGGACGGCGTCACCGCCGGGTCACCGTCGAGTCACCGCACGACCGTCACGGTGACGGGCGCCTCGCCGACGACAGTGGTGGCGACCGTGCCGAGCAGACGGCGGCCGATATCGCTACGGTCGCCGCCGTGGCCGCCCATGACGACGTGGTCGACGTCGTGGTTCTCGGCGTACGTGACGATGGTCTCGGCGGGGTCGCCCGTCTCGACGGCCGTCTCGACGCGCCGGTCCGCGTCGAGTTCGACTGCGCGCTCGCGGACCTGCTCGACCAGGGCGGCGGCGCGTTCCGCGGCCGCCTCCTGGCGCTCCTCGCCGGGTTCGAGGAGGCCGCCCTCGCTCATCGCCGAATCCAGCGGCGTGACGACGTTCAGCGCCGTCACCCGGCAGTCGAAGGTTTCGAGCGCGTGTTCGAGCGCGTCGTCGGCCAGCGGCGACCCGTCCAGCGGGACCAGCACGTGCGAGGGAGCCATGTGTGGGTGTTGGTGGGTGGCGTACAAGTATCCACGCGCTGCGAGTGAGAGGCGGGCTCGTGGACTGTTGGGACGGCGGCGACAGCGTGAACGACTGTCGCGTGAGTGATCGGACCGCGACCGCAATCAGCGTGACTGCAGCGGGACGGAGCGCTGGAACCGCCACCGCAGACAGCGTGAAAGCCCTCGCAACAACTACTGGGACCGCCACAGCAGACAGCGTGAAAGCCCCCGTCCGCTCGTACCGCCGCGGCTCGCTGCGCGCCTCGTCGCTCGTTGCTCGCGGCAGAGCCGCTCGCATTCGAGGCGCTGCGCGCCTCGCACCCCTCACTCCTGCGGTGCTTGCTTCGCCGGGGCGGCGACGAGCGGCCGGCCCCTTTCATTCCCACCCGCGTCGGCTGATCGGCCAGTCTGTGCGGGCGGGAATGAAAGGGGCGCCGCGTTCGGCGACGCCCGACGACGTAAGCACTGGACCGACCGAAGGGAGGGAAGCGCGCAGCGAGGCGCGCGAGCCGAACGCGTCGGGGCTTTCACGCTGTTTGCAGTCGCGGTTTCAGCAGTTCGTAGCGGGGCTTTCACGCTGTTTGCGGTGGCTGTGTCGGTGGGTCCTGCAGGGGCTGTCACGCTGTTCGCGCCGGCAACGGGACCGACCTTCGCGCCCCGGACACGGAACGACGAGCACGCGAACCGTGACGACAGTCGCGACTGTGTCGCCGGGGACTCCGACACGTTAAAACGCGCCGGCCAGTATCGCACAGGCATGGAATTTCACGAGGCGGCGAACTTCCTGTTCGACCTGCGCCGCTTCTCGCCGCGGCCGGGGACCGAACCGACCCGGGAGCTGCTCGCCCACCTCGGAAGCCCCCACGAGGGGCTGACCTGCGTCCAGGTCGCGGGGTCGAACGGGAAGGGGTCCACCGCGCGGCTGGTCGAGCGCGCGCTCCGCGAGACCGGTCTCTCCGTCGGACTCTACACCTCGCCCCACCTCGACGACGTGCGCGAGCGCGTTCGCGTCGACGGCCGCAAAATCTCCGAAGCGGCCGTCACCGACTTCGTCGCGTCGATGCGCGAGTACGCCACCGACCGCGCGGCCGACGGCGACTCTCCCACGATATTCGAGACGCTGACCGCGCTCGCGCTCTGGGATTTCGACCGCCAGGACGTGGACGTGGCCGTCCTCGAAGTCGGGATCGGCGGCCGCCACGACGCCACCAGCGTCGTCGACCCCGTCGCCAGCGCCGTGACGAGCGTCACGCTCGAACACACCGACTTCCTCGGCGACACCGTCGCGGAGATCGCCCGCGACAAGGCCGCCGTCGCGCCCGCCGACGGACCGCTCGTGACCGGCGCGACCGGCGACGCGCTCGCGGCCATCGAAGACGAAGTCGCGGACGTGCTGACCGTCGGCGGCGCCGGAACGGTCGGAGACGCGACGCCGGCGGTCACCGTCGACTACGGCGGTCGCGAGGGACTGGAGAGCGTCGTCGAGATCCGGGGGGCGGACTGGAGCGTCGACACGCGACTCCCGCTGCTCGGCGAGCACCAGGCGGCCAACGCCGGCGTCGCGGCGGCGCTGGTCCGCCAGACCGCGGCGGCGCTGGACGTCGCGGTCGAGCGCGAGGCCGTCGAGTGCGGGTTCCGAAACGCCCACTGGCCGGGTCGCTTCGAGGTGATGGGCCGGGAGCCGCTGGTCGTCCTCGACGGGGCGCACAACCCCGGCGGCTGCGAGCGCACCGTCGAGACGCTCGACTCCTTCGACTACGACGACCTGCATCTGGTCGTCGGCGCGATGACCGACAAGGACCACCGCGGGATCGCCGCTGCCTTTTCCGCGGCCGGTCCCGACCGCGTCACGGCCTGCCAGCCCGACCACGACCGCGCGGACGACGAGACCGTCGTGGCGCGGGCGTTTGAGGCCGAAACGGAGGCCGCCGTCGACACGAGAAGCGACGTGCCCGGGGCCGTCGACGACGCGCTCGCGGCCGCCGACCCCGGCGACGCGGTGGTCGTCGCGGGGTCGCTGTACGCCGTGAGCGAGGCGCGGACGCGGTGGGCGCGCCCGACCATCTCGAAAGAGATCGATTCCCTCGACGAGGCCCGCGAGACGCTCCGGAGTGCGCACGTCTCCGAGCCGGGCACCTGGCGGATGCGCGGGAAGACAGTGCATCGCGTGCTGAAGACGCGCGTCAGGCCGCGACAGGCCCAGTACCTGAAGGAGGAACTGCTCTCGGTCGGCGGGGAGTGTGCGCTCTCGGCGCTGAACAACCAGGACGAGGAGAACCTCGATATCGTAATGGCGGGGACGCTCGCGCAGTTCAAGCGCGTCGCGAACAAACTCGACGGCCAGCCATACGGCCTCGCGCCCTTCGCGGACGAACTCCGGGCGGCGCTCGACATCGAGACCGAGCAGATCGGCGGACCCGGGCGCCGGGTCGGCGCGAGCGGCGGGGAGTCCGACGGCCGCTCGTATCCGTGGGAGGAGGGCACCGCGGTCATGGGCATTCTGAATATCACGCCCGACAGCTTCCACGACGGCGGCGAGTACAACTCAGTCGAAGCGGCCCGCGAGCGCGCCGCGGCGATGGTCGACGCCGGCGTGGACATCCTCGACGTCGGTGGCGAGTCGACCCGACCGGGCGCGGACGTGGTCCCGGCCGACGAGGAGCGCGAGCGCGTGGTCCCGGTGGTCGAGGCGCTCGCCGACCTCGACGCGATGGTCTCCATCGACACGCGACGGGCCAGCGTCGCGCGGGCCGCGATGGACGCGGGCGCCGACATCCTCAACGACGTGTCGGGGCTCGAAGACCCGGAGATGCGACTCGTCGCCGCGGACTACGACGCACCCGTCGTCGTCATGCACAGCATCGAGACGCCGGTGGACCCGGAGACCGAGATCCACTACGACGACGTGGTCGAGGACGTCTACGAGTACCTGACCGAGCGGGTGCTGCTCGCGGAGAAGGCGGGGCTGGACCGCTCACAGATCATCGTCGATCCGGGACTGGGCTTCGGCAAGTCGGCGGCGGAGAGTTTCGAACTCCTCGACCGCCTCGACGAGTTGCGGGGGCTGGGCTGTCCGGTCCTGATCGGGCACTCCCACAAGTCGATGTTCGACCTCGTCGACGGGGGGCGCGCGGACGCGCTGGACGAGACGGTCGCCGCGACGGCGCTGGCGGCCGACCGCGGGGCCGATATCGTGCGCGTCCACGACGCTCACGAGAACGTCGCGGCCGTCCGCGTGGCGCGGGCGCTGGCCGATCCGGATTCGTTCAGTGGGTGAGAGAGTCGCGGCTCACCGCATCTCGTCGAGCGAGCGGACAGTGTCGGACATGAGCCACGCGGTGTCGCTGTCGGCCTCCTCGATACTGAGCGCGAAAAACGAGTCTCGGCCCTCGTCAACGGTGATGTGGTAGGCCTCGGTGGTCAACCGCTGCGTCGCCTCGGCACCGGTTCCAGTGGTCACACCCTCTCTCACCGATGGGCACTGATAACCGCCCCGATCCGCGCCCGACCTGCACGATTTTTCCGCCTGGACCCCGCTGTGTGGGTATGAGCGGCATCGTCTTCTTCGCTACCGAGGACGAAAACCGGGTCGTCGAGTTCTACCAGGAGTACGCCGACGCCGAGGTGTGGGTCGAGCAGGACGGCTGTACGATCCTCGCCAACGGGGAGTTCAAGTTCGGCTTCTGCGAGCGCGAGCGGACCGACGACTGCGGGATCCTCACCTTCTACTACGACGACCGGGCGGCCGTCGACGCGGCGTACGAGCGCCTCGGCGACCGGGCCGGCGACCCGCCGAGCGTAAACGAGCAGTACGACATCTATCAGTGCTTCGCAGCGGACCCCGACGGCCGCACCGTCGAGTTCCAGACGTTCCTGCATCCGCTCCCCGACGAGTGAATCGGCGGGCGCACCGGACCGTGCCGGACGGTGTCAGGCGGTATCGCATGCGTACCTTTACCACACCGCGGTGCGTAGAGAGACGGGGTGTCGTCGCGAGGCGCTGCCCTACAGGGCGATGCAAAAGATAGCATGCGAGAGCTGCGGACGCAAGGTAACGATCGACCGCGACCGACCACGGGCGCCGATGCGGTACTGCCCGCGCTGCGGGGCCGACCTGCCGACGCCGGAGGCGTAGTTCGACCCCATACCCGTTTCGACCCTCACTAGATCACCTTATATTGTATCGTGGATGTGTACCATACCCACGGTAAAGTTTATTTAGCTCAATCCATGCTATTCAGTGGAACACAGAGATGGCAGAAACGCAGAACGGAACCGAACGGGACGAGGCGGATGGGTGTGCGGCGTTCGAAACGGCGGACGGGGACGTCGTGTTCTACGACCGCGGTAACGGAGACGCCTGGATACAGTCCAGTTACGCCATCGACTTCACAGACGTACGAGCGAGCGGCCCGGCCGAGTAGTCGGGTCGGGCGAACGGTCTTCTACAACGAGTGTCCGATCGGGGAGCCCCGCAGCCGTCACTCCGCCTGCAGGCGTTCCATGTACTCGGCCATGGCGACCCAGAACGGGTCGGCGCCGGGGTGGTCGGTCGGCTCGCCGTCGACCACGAGCCCCGTGCCCTCGGTGATCTCGCCGACGTCCGCCGCCGGGATGTCCTCGGACGCTAGCGCGTCGAGCACGTCGTCGACGCCCGACGGGTCGACCGCCGCCAGGACGGTCCCCTCGGAGATGGAGATCCACGGGTCGATACCGAAGAAGTCGCAGGCCTCGACGACGCCGGGCTGGACCGGGACCGCGTCGCGCTCGATTTCGATGCCGACGTCCGCGGCGCGAGCCATCTCGTAGAGGCCGCCGTAGATGCCGCATTCGGTGGCGTCGTGCATCGCCGTAACCGGTCCGGCGGCCGCCGCGGTCAGCGCGTCGTCGACGGGACTCATGTCGTAGAAGCGGTCCATCGCGGCGTCGATGTCCTCGTCCGGCATCTCGCCGCGCATGAGCGACTCGAACTGGATCGAGAGCAGGCCCGTCGCCTCGATGGCGGGGCCTTTCGTGATGACGACGCGGTCGCCGGGGCGGGCGCCGTCCGGCCGGACGAGGTCGTCGAACTCCCCGACCGAAACGGCCGTCCCACCGCCGACCATCGGGTAGTTACAGCCCTCGTAGCGGCCGGTGTGGCCGGTGACGACGGAGACGCCGTACTTCTCGGCCTCGCGGTCGAAGGTCTCCCAGACCGTCTCGAACTCCTCGTTCGTGATCTCCGGTGGGAGGTTGAAGTCGACCGAGAGGTGCGACGGCGGGATGCCGGAGACGGCGACGTCGGACATGAGGATGTGGATGGCGAACCAGGCCGCGCGCTCGAAGCCGAGCGAGGGCATGATGAAGATGGGGTCGGTCGCCATCGCGACGGCCTCGTCGCCGACGTCGACGACGCCGAAGTCGACGCCGTGTTGGGGCCCCAGCGTCACGTCCTCGCGGTCGGCGCCGAGGTGGGGGTAGACGTACTCGTCGAAGAATTCGCGGTCGATCTTACCGAGTTCGGGCATATCGCGGCGTTTGCCCGCCCACGTCAAAGCCCTGGCTATCCGGACTCGAAATCCGGAAATTGTCCCCGCGTCCGCGATACACCGCTCGACCGCCCACACTGGCGCACGCCGTCGCGCCCTCTGTGGCGCGACGTATTCGTGCGAGGGACGAGCACCGAGGAGGCACGACGAGGCGCGCAGGAGGCTGGGGAGGCGTGAGGCTCACGCTTCCCCGACCACCCGCCGGTCATAGACTTGCTGATCAGGATCTTCCTGGCGGACTGAAAGGGCGAGGCGCGCTCGCGTCCAGTTTAGTCGCTGAGCGGGGCGAGGGCTTTCACCACCCAGTGTCGAGTGCGGTCGCGGTGGCGGCTCCTAGTGAGCGACGATCGATCCTCGATTCAGGGAAGAACGGATACCCGAACCCGAAACTCAGATCCAGGGAACGCCGATGCCGGGGACGAGGCCGAGGACGGGGCCCAGCGCGATCTGCACGACCAGCACGGTCACCCAGGCGATGACGGCGATTGCGGCGGCCTCGGCCCACCCGCCGGAGTACGAGGCCCGCAACACGAGCAGGTAGACCAGCAGCGTCACCACGGCGCCGAGCAGCGGGATCCAGCCGAGGAAGGCCTCGACCAGGCCCCACACGATCGCACCGACGATGGCCACCGTCACGGCCTGCTCGTAACTGCCCTCGCCGGCGACCAGCTGCCCGCCGACGTAGATGCCGAGACCGCCGACCAACACGCCGATGACGAACGTGACGAAGCCGCTAATCAGTCCCATACGAGAGGACAGGAATGCCTGCGTGATAAAAGTATCCGTGAAGCGACCGGACTGCGGGGAGGTCGGGACCCGATCCCCGCTTCCGGTTTGCCCACTTTTTTCGCGGCGCGGAGCGACCACTCGGACATGGACACGCGCGAACTCGGCAGTACGGGCATGGACGTGACGGAGATCGGACTGGGGACGTGGAACGTCGGGCCGAGCTGGGGCGAGGCCAGCGACGAGGAGTGTCGCGATTCGATCCGCGCGGCGCTCGACGCGGGCGCGAACGTGATCGACACCGCCGAGGTGTACGGCGACGGCCGCGCCGAGCGACTCATCGGCGAAGTCCTCGACGAGTACGACAAGCGCGTCTTCGTCCCCACGAAGGCCGCTCCGGACGAGGACGAGCGCCACTCCGAAGCGGGACTCCGGGAGTCGGTCGCCGGCTCGAAAGAGCGCCTCGGCGTCGACTCGCTCGATCTGGTCCAGTTGCACTGCCCCGAGACGGCCGCGTTCTACGAGCCCGAGACCTTCGACGCGCTCGAAGCGCTGAAAGCCGAGGGCGAGATCGACCACGCGGGCGTCAGCGTCGAGAAGGTCGAGGAGGCGACCAAAGCGATCGAGTACGACGTCGTCGAGACGGTCCAGATCATCTTCAACCCGCTGCGCCTGCGCCCGGCCGAGCGGTTCTTCGAGCGCGCGAAGAACGAGGACGTGGGCGTCATCGTCCGCGTGCCGCTGGCGTCCGGTCTCCTGGCCGACGCCTTCGAGGGCGCCGACGACTTCGGCGAGAACGACCACCGGCGCCGGGCCGCCGAGGACGGCGTCGAGGCCGGCGTCGGGCGCAAGGGCGGCGAGACGTTCGCCGGCGTCCCCTTCGAGGACGGCCTCGCGGCGGTCGCGGACATGCGCCGACTCGTCCCCGCGGACGCGACGATGGCGCAGTTCACCCTCCGCTGGGTGCTCGATTTCGACGCCGTCTCGACGGTGATCCCGGGCTCGACCTCGCCCGGCCACGTCGAGGAGAACGTCGCCGCCGCGGACCTCGACCCGCTCTCCCACGAGACTCACGGCGCCGTGCAGGATATCTACGAGGAACACGTCGAAGAGTACGTCCACCACCGCTGGTGAGCGCGCCGAGTCGCTCGGGTTCGTGAGAGAACTCCGAAAGCTTCTTCATACCGCGACTACCCCTCGGATACTGTCCACAGGGCAGCGGTGGGGACCGCTATAGAGGGCCGTTTCAGGCGGAGATCACAGCCAGCGAGCGGCCGCGCTGTCGGTCGGATCTCCAGCGGAAAACGAAGGGTTCTGCGCCGCGCGTTCGCGGGCGCGGCGGGGCGACACCGTCGGCCTGCTCGGGATCGTTCACGAACCCGTTTCTCCAGGGCCGGCGAGCACGTGGCCGAGCGCCAGCAACGGGAGGCCCAGCAGGAGCGCCGCGGCGGCCCAGCCCAGCAGAACGACCGCGGTGAGCGTCGACGCGCCGACCGCGACGAGAAGCCACAGCCCGACCGCGACGAGAAGCCACAGCCCGACCGCGAAGGCGACCGGGAGCGCCAGCAGGGCGCCGACGATCAGCGTCGTCGATTGGGGGTCGCGCAGTACGGGATTCCCGGTCAGTCGTACTCGTAGAAGCCATGGCCGGTCTTCTTGCCCAGGTCGCCGGCTTCGACCTTGCGTTTGAGGAGGTAGGCGGGCTTGTAGCGGTCGCCGAGCTCCTCGTGGAGCGTCTCGGAGGCGTGCAGACAGACGTCGAGGCCGATGTGGTCGGCGAGTTCGAGCGGACCCATCGGGACGTTCGTGCCGAGGGTCATCCCGCGGTCGATGTCGGCCTTGTCGGCGACGCCCTCGTCGAAGGCTCGGATCCCCTCGTTGATCCACGGCATGAGGATCCGGTTGGTGACGAAGCCGGGCTTGTCGTCGGCCTCCCAGGTCTCCTTGCCCAGCGCCGCGGCGAAGTCGTGGGCGAACGCGACCGTCTCACCGGCGGTCTTCTCGCCGACGACGACTTCGACGCCGCGCATCACGGGCACCGGGTTCATGAAGTGGAGCCCGACCACGAGGTCTGGCCGGTCGGTAACGCTCGCGATGGTCGTGATCGAGAGCGTGCTCGTGTTCGTCGCGAGCACCACGTCGTCGTCGGTCACCTCGTCCAGGTCAGCGAAGACCTCTCGCTTCACGTCGATATCCTCGACGATGGCCTCGACGACCACGTCCGCCGCGGCGAGGTCGTCGAACACCGTGGTTCCGGTGACGCGCTCGCGAGCGGCGTCAGCCTCCGTTCGCGACAGTTTCTCGCCGTCGACCATCCGATCGAGTCCGTCCTCGATACCTTCGATGCCGCTGGCGACGAGGTGGTCGGCCACGTCGCGCAGGACGACGTCGTAGCCTTCGACCGCCGCGACCTGTGCGATACCGCTGCCCATCGTCCCGGCGCCGACGACGCCGACCGTCTGAACCGAGTCAAACCCCCGCATGCTCGACTGTGGGTGCGCCGAGAGCGTAAGCCTACTGCCGGCACCTGCTGCCACGTCTCCACCCGTCAGCACCTGACACCACGACCTCACCTGTCAGCAGCGACCCCCAGCCCTCACCCACACCCACCAGAAACATGCGAATACTGTCAAGTAACGGACAAACGATCACTATTTTCCCGTGAGAAAAGCCCTGCGAACGATTCGCACGCCGAAATCGTTTACTCGGGGCGTAGTAAATCATGTCAGAAAAAAGATATATACGACAGGGGCGAGTACACCGATTCGAGATGCGCCCCATCGACGACACGCCACTGACGCGGGACGGGAAAGTACTCGTGCTGGCCTACGACCACGGGATCGAACACGGTCCGGTCGACTTCGAACCGCAGCCCGAGAGTGCGGACCCCGAACACGTCTTCGAGGCGGCGACCCACCCGGCGGTCACCTCGCTGGCCGTCGGGAAGGGCATCGCCGAGGCGTACTACCCCTCCTACGAGGACGACGTGTCGCTGCTCTCGAAGCTCAACGGCACGTCCAACCTCTGGATGGGCGAGCCCGACAGCGCGGTCAACTGCTCCGTCGAGTACGCCGCCGAGGAGCTGGGCGCAGACGCCATCGGCTTCACCGTCTACCCCGGCGTCAACGGCGAAGTCGAGATGTTCGAGGAGTTCCGCGAGGCTCAGGAGAAAGCCCGCGAGTACGACCTCCCCGTCGTGATGTGGTCCTACGCCCGCGGTCAGGCGGTCAAAAACGACACCAGCGAGGACGTCATCGCCTACGCAGCCCGACTGGGCCTCGAACTCGGCGCCGACGTCGCGAAGGTCAAATACCCCGGCAGCCAGTCCGCGATGGAGAAGGTCACACGGATGGCCGGCCGGACGAAGGTGGTCATGTCCGGCGGGTCGAAGGCCACCGACCGCGAGTTCCTCACGAGCGTCAAGAACGTCATGGACGCCGGCGGCGCCGGCCTCGCTGTGGGTCGCAACGTCTGGCAGCGCGAGGACCCGATGGCCCTGCTCGACGCGCTCGAGAAGGTCATCTACGAGGGCGCGACCGTCAACGAAGCGCTCAAGGGGGCACCCGCGAACGTATGAGTCAGCAACTCCCGCCCTCCCGCGACTGGACCGCCGACCCCGCCGTCGACAGTATCTGCGACATCGTCGCCGACACCGCCCACGAGATCCGCGGCGCGCTCTGCGAGCGCCGGGCCGCCCTCGACAGCGAGAACCCGACCGGCGACACGACCTACGCCGCCGACGACTACGCCGACGAACTGCTGGGCGCGCGCCTCCTCGAGTGCGACGCCGTCGCCGCCTACGCCAGCGAGGAGCGCGAGAGCGTCCTCGAGGACACGGGCGAGTACCACGTCGCCGTCGACCCGCTCGACGGTTCCTCGAACCTCCGCTCGAACAACCCGATGGGTACCATCGTCGGCGTCTACGACGAACCCCTGCCCGCTTCCGGGCAGGACCTCGTCGCCGCCGCGTACGTCCTCTACGGGCCGAACACGACGATGCTCGTCGCCGACGGTGACTCCGTCTCGGAGTACCTCCTCGCCGGCGACGCCGAGCGCCGTCCGCTCGACGAGGACGTGACCGTCCCCGAGGATCCGGTCGTCTACAGTTTCGGCGGCCGCCGCCCGAACTGGACGCAGTCCGTCGAGTCGGTGGTCGAATCCTTCGAGGCCGAGCGCCTCAAACTCCGCTACGGCGGCGCGCTCATCGCCGACGTGACCCAGGTCCTGACCCACGGCGGCGTCTTCGCCTACCCCGAACTCGAAGAGCGCCCGGAGGGGAAACTGCGCTACTGCTTCGAGTGTGCGCCGATCGGCTTCCTCGTCGAGTCCGCGGGCGGCCGCGTCTCCGACGGCGAGGGGCCGCTGCTGGACCGGGACCCCGACGAACTGCACGCGCGAACGCCGTTCTACGTCGGCGACACCGACCTCGTCGACCGGATCGAGTCCGAACTGACGTAGCGAACGCGGTCGGCGTCCGGCGGTCAGCAGATGGTCGGTTGGCAGTCAGTCGGTGGTTCTCGCTTGCGGTCGTGTTTTCCCATCGGATATTTATGGGTTCCAGTCGTGTCAGTAGATGTGCGACTTCCCCGCACAGACCAAGATGTCCCGACCTGGGCCGTCGTCCTCACGACTGCGCTGTTCGCGGTCACGGGCGTCTACAGCGTCCTCGTCGTCCAGAGCGTCCTCGCCGCCGTGACGATGTGGTTCGCGCTCGTCGGCATCGGCGTGACGATCTATCTCGTCTCGCTGTTCGTCCGCCTCGTCGGCGCGGTCGAACGGATCGCAGAGGAAAGCTGAGAACGGCGACTCGACGGTCGCGGTCAGCCGCCCGCGCTATCGCCGCTCCCGCCGACCCGCCGGAGGACGAACCGAACGAGCACGAGCACGAGCGCCAGGCCGACGATGCCGCCGACGATCATGCCGATGAGTTCCAGCGGCAGGAAGGCGAACATCGAGAGGAGGCCGCCGCCACCGCCACCTTTCGAGACGGTGACGGGCCCGCCCTGCGTGCCGTTGACCGAGACGGTGTGGTTCCCCGGTTGCTGGAACGCGGTGACGAAGGTGACCGTCCAGTTCTGGCCGGCGGGCACGCGCACCTCCTTCTCGGCGACGAAACTCCGGTTGAGCCCCTGTCGTTCGTACAGCGCCGCCGCGTAGGTCCCCGAAGACGTCCCCGAGTTGCGAAGCGTCACGTCGACCGCGACCGAGTCGTTGACCCCGGCCTCCGTGCGGTTGACCGCCGTCTCGAGGACCGCGATGTCTGCCGATCCCGTCGACCCGTCACCCCCGCCGGCCGTCTCGTTGGCGTCTGTGCTGTTGCCAACCGTGCCGTTGGGTGCAGTCCCGTTGCCGACTGTGCCGTTCGGCGCGGTTCCGTTCCCGACTGTCCCGTTGCCGACCGTCCCGTTCGTCGCCGGGCTGCCATCGACCGACCCGTTCTCCCCGGCGCCGCCGGAACCCCGACCGGCCGGGGGTTCCCAGTCGGTGTCCGTCCCCGGAAACAGCGGCGAGTCGGTGTCCGTCCCGTTCTCCGTTCCGTTCCCGGCGGGCGGCGTCGGCCCATCACTCGCGGACTCGTTTGCGACCGGCGGCGCCGCGAGCGAGAACACCGACAGTCCCGGCGAGTCGGCGCGGAAGTGCGACGCGAAGGGACCGGTCCTGACGAGGTCCGTCGGCACCGCCGACCAGTTGCCCGCCGAGAGCCGGTACAGCGTGACGTTCGCCGGGTCGATATCGTGTGCCTCGAGGTACGCGCGGTCGACCGACAGCGAGAGCGTCGTCCCGGCGACGTTCGCACCCGACAGGGAGTGCTGGATCGTCACCGACCCGGCGACTCGCGCGTCGACCGGCCCGGAGAGCGTCCCCGCGCTCCGGTCGCGAGTCGTCACCGTCGCGGTGAGGTTCGTCTGGCGGGTCACCGAGACGTTCATCCCGGTCAGCGTCACGTTCTCCGTGCCGGCGACCCGACCGCGACCGTCCGCGGCCGGGACCGCGACGGTCGTGTTCGCCGGCGCCCGGCGCACCGTGACCGACGCGCTCGTCGTCCCCGCGCGCCCGTCCACGAGCGGTTCCACCGCGACGACCGGCCAGCGGTCCTCCGCGGTGCCGTTCCCGGCCGGTTCGTCGGTCGTGTTCTCGGATTCGTCCTCGTCGGACTCGTCCGGGTCGGTCGGGTCGCCGACGAAGGCGGTCTTCGCGGAGCCGTTGACCGCGAACGTCCGCGCGTGCTCGGTTCCGCTGGGGTCCGTGGCGCGGACGATGACGGTGGTCCTGCCTGGCGCGATGCCCACCTCACGGTCGAAGTCGACGCGGGTCTCCCGCGAGCCGGAGTGAACGACCCGGTAGTCGACCGTCTCGCCCGTCGCGGCGTCGCGCGTCTCGATCACCAGTCGCTCGGTGACTCCCTCGTAGGCAGTCCCGCTGAGAAAGAGCGTGCGCTCGTCGAGCACCACGGTCCGGTCGCGGTCGACAGTGACCGTCGGCGCGACCCTCTCCTCGCCCTCGACGCGGTCGACGGTCACGGTCCGCGTCGTGGTCCGGCCGCGGACGTCGGTCACCGCGACCGTCGCCTCGTAGGTCCCCGGCCGGAGCAGGTAGAAGGACTTCTCGAAAGTCGCCGTGCGCCGGTCGGTGTCGAGTTCGTACGAGCGCGGACCGAGGATCCGGTCGAAGCCACTCCGGTTACCGTCGGGCCTGCGGATCGTGACGTTGGCTCGCTGGATCCAGACGTCGTCGCTGACCGTCCCCGACACGGTCAGTCGGTTCCGCGTCGTCTCGTTGGGGAGCGGTCGGAACGAGACCGCGGGCGGCGCCGCGTCGGAGTGGTTGATCGCGAACTCGTCGACCCTGACGTTCCCGAACTCGTCGACGCTCGTCAGTCGGAACTCGTTGGTCCGCGCGTCCGCCCCGCTGTACCCGAGCGTCAGATTCAGCGTGAAGTTGCGCTGGGCCTCGCGGAAGACGTAGGTCTTCCCGTAGTCGCCGAACTCGTGGCGGAGGAGTATCTTCTCGACCGCCGAGTCCTCGATTATCTGGCCCGTGAGCGTGACGGTCCGCCCGCTGGTCTCGCCGTCGGTGATCTGTCGCCACGGCGTCGTCTCGTAGGGCGAGGTGAGAAAGACGTACGGCGGGTCGCTGTCCTTGCGGACGGTGAACTGCGTCGCGTCGACGTTGCCGGCGTCGTCGGTCACGATCACCCGAACCTCGTTGTCGCCGGTCTGCAGGTCGAGGTCGATCCGCTCGGTGACCGTCGCGTTATCGGTCTCGACAGTCGTGTACCCCTCGTCGTTGAGTCGCACGACGATTTCCGAGACGAAACCCCCCGACAGCGTGTCGTTCCCGACCGCCGCCGTCACGGTCAGTTCGGGGTCGTCGCCGACTTTCGGAGCCGTCCCGCCGCTCACCGGTTCCCCGTCGACCGAGACGTTCACTCGCGGTCCGACCGCCGCGACCCCGCCGGCCGCCCCACTCACACTCGAAGACCCGGCGCTCGAAGACCCGGTGCTCGCCGCCGCCCCGACGGCGGTGACCGACCCCACCGGCCACGCGACGACGGCGACGACCACAACCGCGAGAACGAGCGTCCGGGCGCGCATATGCCGTCGCTTCGCCGTTCACCTACTTAACGCGTCGCCCGGCGCTATCAACTTTGAGAGCGCGTGGTCGGCCCCCTCGCCGGACAGGAGTTTTACCGCTGCCGGCCGACGGAGGGGGTATGAAGGTCCGCATCGCCGAGGACGCGAGCGCCGACGAGGCCGCGGCAATCGCCTCGGCGCTCGAACAGCACACGGGCGACCGCCGGATCGAGGTGTACATCGGCGACGCGTCCGACCCCGCCGTCGTCCACGCCATCGACGACGGCGGCGAGAGCGACGACGCCACGGACGACATCGAGGAGGACCTGGGACCGACCGACCGCGAGCGAGCGCTCCGCGAGGAGATCGAAGACATCGAGCGGGGCGGCCCGGCGAAGTACCGCGAGCGCCTCGCCGAGCAGGGGAAACTGTTCGTCCGCGACCGCCTCGAACTCTGGTTCGGCGACACCGACCCCGTCCCCGGCGACGGCGACCCGCCGCTGACCGACGGCCCGCCCTCGGGACTGCTCTTCGAGGACGGCAGGTTCGCCAACTTCGACGTCTGGCACCCCGAATCGCCCGAAACCGACGAGAACACCGATGATGATACCGACGGCGACCGCCTGCCCGCCGATGGCCTACTGACCGGCGCCGCCGAGTTCACCGACCGCAAGGTCCACTTCATGGCCAACGACTTCACCGTGAAGGCGGGCTCGATGGCCGAGCGCGGCGTCGAGAAGTTCCTCCGGATGCAACAGCGCGCCCTGAAGACCGGCCGCCCCGTCCTCTACCTGATGGATTCTTCCGGCGGGCGAATCGACCAGCAGACCGGCTTTTTCGCCAATCGCGAGGGGATCGGGAAGTACTACTACAACCACTCGATGCTCTCGGGCCGCGTCCCCCAGATCTGCGTTCTCTACGGTCCCTGCATCGCCGGCGCCGCCTACACCCCCGTCTTCGCCGACTTCACCGTGATGGTCGAAGGCATGTCGGCGATGGCCATCGCCTCCCCGCGGATGGTCGAGATGGTCACCGGCGAACAGATCGACCTCGACGAACTCGGCGGGCCGGCCGTCCACACCCGACACTCGGGCTCCGCCGACCTCGTCGCCGAGGACGAACACCACGCCCGCGACCTGGTCGCGCAACTGCTCTCCTATCTCCCCGACAACAGCGACGAGAAGCCACCCCGGACCGAAGGTGCCGCACCCGCGAAATCGCCCGAGGGGATCGACTCCGTGGTTCCTGAGGCCCCGAACAAGGGTTACGACATGCACAGAGTCGTCGAGCGCGTCGTCGACGGGGACTCGTTCTTCGAACTCCAGCCCGACTACGGGAAAGAGATCCTGACCGGGTTTGCGCGGGTCGACGGCCGGCCGGTCGGCGTCGTCGCCAACCAGCCCGCCCAGCGTGCCGGGGCCATCTTCCCCGCCGCCGCGCGCAAGGCCGCCGAGTTCGTCTGGAAGTGCGACGCCTTCGACGTTCCCCTCCTCTACCTCTGTGACACCCCCGGATTCATGGCCGGGTCCGGCGTCGAGAAGGAGGGCATCCTCGAAGCGGGCAAGAAGATGATCTACGCCACCTCAGCGGCCACCGTGCCCAAGCAGTGCGTGGTCGTCCGGAAAGCCTACGGCGCCGGCATCTACGCCATGTCCGGGCCCGCCTACGACCCCGAGTCCACGCTCGCCCTCCCCTCCGGCGAAATCGCCATCATGGGCCCAGAAGCCGCGATCAACGCCGTCTACGCGAACAAGCTCGACGCCATCGACGACCCCGAGGAGCGCGCCGCGCGCGAGGAGGAACTTCGAGAGGAGTACCGCGAGGACATCGACGCCCACCGCATGGCCAGCGAGGTCGTCATCGACGAGATCGTGTCCCCGAGCGACCTCAGGACTGAACTCGAAGCCCGCTTCGCCTTCTACGAGTCCGTCGAGAAGGACCGTCCCGACAAGAAACACGGGACCGTCATCTGACGCAGTAACGGCCCGCCCGACTTTCCACTGCGGTTGCGGCGGTTGCGGTTGCGGTGGCGCGCGCCGTCGCGCCCTCCGTGGCGCGACGTTTCCGTGCGAGGGATGAGCGAACGCGGTGTGTGAGCGAAGAGGCTGGGGAGGCGTGAGGCCGTCTGCGGTCGCGGTGCGGTGGCGGTACTGTGCGGTCCTGGTGGACTGAAAGGGCGAGGCCCGCTCGCGTTCATGTAGTCGTCTGCGAGACCCCTATCCGCGCGGGTGGTGCGGAGAGCGCGGATATGTCTCGCAGCGACCGCGAGCGGGTCGAGGGCTTTCAGCTCACTCCGACGAGAGCGGTCGCAGTATTGTCTGAAATCGCAGTTACGACAGCTAGCGAGCGGGGCGAGGGCTTTCACCGCTCAGGATCGACTGCGGTCGCGGAGGCGTCTGCGGGTGCGGAATCGTCTGCGGTCACTCGACTCACGAATGCGATCGCAGTCGCTCTGCTCGCCCCGGAGAACAGGACCACAGAACTGCCGGTTCTCAGTCGTAGATCCCGAGATCCTCGGCGACCATGTCGGTGATGGCGTCGGCGATGTCGGGGTCGATCTGGGCGACGCGCTCGCCGTCGTGGAGCTGGTCGTTGTGGCGCTCGACGGCCTCCGCCACGTCCGCGAGCGGTACTTCGGTGTCGGTCCCGCAGTCAGAACAGACGACCGGGACCGCCGGGTCGTCGTCAGTCTCGTCCGGCATAGCTGCTCGTCTCCCGGTTCAGCCCCGCCCTACTAACACCTCTCGATCGCCCGTCGCGCACCCCGACGGGTTCACGGCACCCCGAACGACTTACCGCTGGGTCGAGAAAACGGGCTATGGACCGTCTCATCGTCGACACCGACACCGCGAGCGACGACGCCATCGCGCTGTTGCTGGCCTCCCTGACCGACCGCCTGACCGTCGAGGCGGTCACGATAATCGCCGGAAACGTTCCCTTCGACCGCGAAGTCGAGAACGCCAAGTACACGCTCTCGCTCGTCGACGCCACCGACACGCCCGTCTACGAGGGGGCACGGCGCCCGCTCGTCAAGGAGTTCGAACACGCCGAGTACGTCCACGGCGAGGGCGGCCTCGGCGGCGAACTCCACCCCGAGACCGGCATCGACTCTGCTGACGGGTTCGGCCCCGACGAGATCGCCCGCCGCTGTCGGGAATCTCCGGGCGACATCTCCCTCCTGTGCATCGGCCCGCTGACGAACGTCGCGCTCGCACACGCCCGCGAACCGGACCTGCCCGACCTCGTCGACGAGGTGTGGGTGATGGGCGGGAACGTCAACTGCCGCGGGAACGTCACCCCCGCCGCCGAGTTCAACTTCTGGGTCGACCCCGACGCCGCGAGTCGCGTCCTCGACGAGTTCGACGTGACACTCGTCGACTGGGGGCTCTCGCTGCGCGACAGCTACGCCGGCGACGACTTATTCGACCGCGTCGCCGCGCTGGATACCGACCTGGCCGACTTCTTCGAGTCCGCCACGGCCGCCGTCCGGCAGGACGCCCCCGGCGCTGCCACCGACGGCATTACCCAGCCCGACAGCGTCACCGCCGCCCTCATGGCCTACCCCGAACTCCGCGAGACGGTCTCGACCTACCACGTCGCCGTCGACGACCGGGAGGGCCTCACCCGCGGCTACTCCAGCGTCGACGTCGCCGACGTCACCGACGGCGAGGCGCGGACTCGTGTCGTCGAAGCCGCCGACAGCGAAACCTTCCGCGACGTGATCATCGCGATGCTCCGCGACCGCGACCCCGACAGCGTGGTCTGAACGGGCCGCTCTCACCGCTCGTCAGTTTGCGCCACCAGAACGCTCTTGGGGCGGATTTGAACCGGATGCAGACGTGCTCGTTCGTTCCACTCACTGCGCGCGACTGCCAGGGCTCAAATCCGCCGAGCCATCACAGCCGACGCCGGTGCGAGAGCCATGGAAGGCTCTCGCGTTTTGGCGTCGGAAGAAGATGGGTTGGGGCGGCATCAGACCGCACCTCGTAAGGTCTCTTCGGTGCCGAATTCGGGCGGGCTGCGGCTTCTCACGGGACTCTGTGAGAACCCATGACACCCGAAAAACGTGATCTCGAACCGATAGAACCGACGACCGCGCGCGAGCTGTACCTCGACCACAAACAGACCGAATGTGCCGAATCGACGGTCTACAATCACCGATTCCGGCTCAAACCCTTCTTCGAGTGGTGCGAGGAGAACGACATCGACGATCTCAACGACCTCTCGGGGCGGGACCTCCAGACGTACCGCCTCTGGCGGCGTGAGACCAGCGATCTGAAGAAGGTGACCATGCAGAACCAGCTGGGAACGCTCCGGGTATTCCTCAAGTGGGCCGCCACGATCGAGGCCGTCCCGGAGAACCTCTACGACAAGCTACTCATCCCGTCAGCGAGTCCTGAAGAAGAGCAACGCGACGAGATGCTCGAGGCGGAACGGGCCGAGCGGATCCTCGGCTATCTCGACACGTTCCAGTACGCCTCTAACGAGCACACCCTCCTGGCACTGCTCTGGGAGACCGGCATCCGTATCGGGGCCGTGAACTCGCTGGATATCGCCGACGTAGACTTCGAGAACGGCCACCTGCAACTGGTGCATCGCCCCGACGAGGATACGACGCTGAAGAACGGGCAAGGTGGCCAGCGACTGGTTGCGATGTCTTCGGACCTGGCAAAACTGCTCGGGGATTACATCGACGTGCAGCGGGCAGATATAGAAGACGAATACGGACGACAACCGCTGTTAACGACTTCGACCGCTCGGATGTCGCGGGCCACGATGCGCCGTATCATCTACAAGATTACGGCCCCGTGTTTCTTCGATGAACCGTGTCCGGAATGCTACGACAGTAGCGACAAGCGGTGCGGAGACTCGGTAAGTCCCCACTCCATCCGTCGCGGGAGTATCACCCATTACCTGTCTGAAGACGTGCCTATCGACGTCGTCAGCGACCGCATGAACGTGAGCCGGAAAACACTCAAGAAACACTACGACAAGCGTTCTGAGGAAGTGAAAGTCGAACAGCGTCGCAATTACATCGAGGAGGTGTAGCAGAACGCTCGTCTACTGGTCGTTCGCCCATTTTTCAGCGTGAATCTTTTTCTCTGTTCTCGATGTTTCGGCCGCCATCAGTCATCGCGTATTGATTCAGGTTGGCTTCGAGCACTTCCCGCCTCCGCCGTGATTTCTGCTCTTCGGTCCGCTGGTCGTAGTGTTTGTCCAGTACGGGGACAGACACGTCCACGCGGTCGCTCAGCAGCTCTTTGGGAACCCCCTCATCTAACTGGTTCATGATGGCCCACTTCCGCAGCGGATGGGTGCTGAAACGAGATGGGCAGTCGGCAGCGTTGGCGTTCTTTGCGGCGTCACACTCTGCTATTTCCCGGTCGTGCGGGCAGTCGCCTGAATACGTACAGGGTCGAGACATCTTGTAGAAGTCTCGTCGGATGGTGGCGGTCGAAGGCCGACCGCCGGACGTAGTGAATAGCGGCTCGCGGTCGTACTTGTCCATGACGTCGGCGCGATTGTGCTCAATGTAGTCGACCACGAAGTTACGTAACTGGTCGGAGAGATTGATAAGCCGTTCACCATCTGGACCGTTCTTTAGTGGTGTGCCGTAGTCATCAGTTCCCTCTGGCCGGTGACGAAGGCGGACGACCTTCGCCTCTGGGTCGAAGTCACCCACGTCGATAGCACGGACGGCACCCAGCCGAATCCCGACCTCGGCGATGAGTTCGAACTCAACTTGGCGCCGGGAAGCGTACTCGAAGCGCCGGAAGTACGACCGGATGTCTTCAACCTCCTCGTCAGTCGGCACCTCATAGTTGACTTCCTCCTCTGGTGGAACGTTAGGTAGGGGGACTCGGTCGGCGACACCCTCGGCGACGGCATCGATATTTTCGCAAAAGCGGAGGAACCGCTGGAGGATGGCCAGATTACCGTTGAGGCTGACGGTCACGAGGTCGGTCTCGGCCTTGCGCCAGGTCTTGAACTCCATGAGCTGACGACCGCCGACATCGTTCATGTCGTCAATATCGGCCTCGTCGGTCCAGTCCACGAACGTACCCAGGGCCGACCTGTGTTTGCGCCGCGTGGCCGTGCGTAGGTCATCCCGCCGGTGCTCGAGATACCAGTCGAGGGCGTCCTGCGGCGCGAGTGGTTCGAGGTCGTCCTGGGTCATTTTTTGAGTGCGCTATCGATCTTGGGTCTCGATCCAGTCAGCACCGTTCTCTGGGGAGGCGACACCGAGTTTTTCTAGCGGGTCCATTTCGGACTCATCCGGTCGAAAGGCTGGGATATCGTCCGGGTTCTCTTCGAGGTAGTATCGTAACCCTCGCGCGACGAGGTCTGCTCGAGAGAGTCCTGTCTGGTCGAGTGCGTCGTGAATATGCTCGGCTTCGATAGCTGAGAGCCGAGTCGCGAACGCTTCCGTTTCGCCCGTTGTCATCGACTGCGCCGAGAGTGGCCGGGTATAAGTAGATTAGTGAAAATTGGCGGTTGACAAGGTGAAACCCCGAAAATCCCGAAACCGATTCACCAATTCGTCAATTTCTTCCGCCTTGATGGTATCGAATTCGAAAGTTCTGCAAGGCCACCGGCGTTCGATTTCTCTATGCGGTCGCCAAACCTTGTGACCAATTGATCACTGGGATCAATGCCAAGCAAGGTGGAAAGTTGGTGAAATCAGCCCATATCTTCCCCTACTCCCAACTAGGAACTGTCACAATCTCCATTCTGAGGGGCGAATTCTGACCGAGAAGTTCTCGCGCGCGGTCACGGACCGGCGAATGGTGATTTGAATTCGAAAACGACGAAATTAGACCAAACGTTGGCCCTGTAATTGGCAAAATATGGTTTCAGGGGATGCATCAGGGAGGTGCCCTGTTGATTAGCCGTGAAAGCTGCGTGCCCCTGGCCAGAATCGGTGTAACAACTCGTTACTCCCGAAACTATCTCCCGATAGGTTTTGAAGATAGCTCCCCGTTCTAGCCCACGTAACAGTCTGTTACGGCCTATTCTTTATGGATACCAGGAATTAATTCGCGCGAGGATAGTGATTCGGTTCATGAAGTATCTGGGCGTCGACGGCTGCCCTGATGGTTGGCTCGCAGTGGAGTACTCCGGTGAGCGGTTCCGTAGTGCCGACCAATACGGTGACATCGAGGGCCTATGGGAGGACCATGATGACGCGGAATTGATCCTGATCGATGTCCCGATCGGTCTCCGAGAAGAGGACAATACTCCACGGCCTTGCGACGCAGAGGCCAGGGAACGACTCGGGTCACCGCGCAGCAGTAGCGTATTCCCGACGCCGGTCCGCGGAGTTCTGGAAGCGGAGAGCTACAAAGACGCGAGAGAGAAGCAAGAATATCTAACGGACGGTAGTCTCGGGGCTCAGACCTGGGGAATTTCGGATAAGATTCACGAGTTAGACGAATTCATGCGAACGGACCAATCCGAGAAGGAGGGAACCGTTCGAGAGTCCCATCCCGAGGTCTGTTACTGGTCCCTGAACGACGGCCAACCCACGGAGTATTCGAAAACGGGTGCGCCCGTGGCAGCGTTCTGGGAGCGGAATGAGATACTAGAAACAGTCGATAAAGAGATTTACGGCGTTATCCGTGAGGCCGGGACAGGTCTCGAGAGCGAAGCGACGAACGACGATCTCCTTGATGCCTTCGTCCTGGCGATTACCGCCAGTGAGCTCACCGGTGATACCAAAACTCTGCCCCAAAATTGGCCGGCTAACGACCAAGGAGACCCTGAGGATTTGCCCATGGAGATGGTCTATGCAGAATTCATTAGGTGATTCGGGTCCCGTTTCTCGTTAAAGATCCCGCCTAGTTAAATCACATCTCAGATGAGTGGTTCAGTTCATCTGTAAGGCATTAATTGGAGAGGGCTCTGAATCCCAGATCAACTTTATTGCATGCCGATAAAACGGAGTGGATTTCGTGATACCTCTCAACCTTGGTGAGGACGAAAGTTTGGGTTTAAATCCCTGGCATAGGCTCTAATACGCCGCCTGAAAGCCCAAGACGATTCGGACATGTAGTGTTGAGAATGTACTAGAGATTGACGTATGTGGTTTGGCCTCTCGGATGCTAATGAAAGAACCAGCTATTTGTTGACACAGTACACGAAATACACTGCTGAACAGTTGAAATCTGCCTCACGAGTGTAAACCGAAACTATGAGAGCCATCCATGTGAAGACCAGATAATGCAACCCATATCACCATCTCCCGGGGCTACTGTTACCATCTCAATAGACAGCGATGAATAACACACCCACTGCGATAGATCTGTTCTGCGGTGCTGGTGGCCTCTCGAAAGGTCTGAGCGACGCCGGGTTTGATGTACGCTGGGGCATCGATCACTACGGCCCGGCTGTCCAGACATACCGTGCAAATGACGAGGCCCCCGCTCTTGAGCGTGACATCAGGAATGTCGATCCAGCCGGCGGTATCGAACTGGTCGATTCAGACAAGATCCCGGTAGATCAGACCGAAAGGTTCGATATTGAGCCCGGTGATATCGATCTCATTGCCGGTGGTCCACCCTGTCCCACGTTCTCTCGTGTGGGCCGGTCCAAAATTGGATCAGTCGAGGGTCCTGCTGTTGAAGAAGACGACCGACACGAACTCTATCAGGACTTCCTGCGATTTGTGAACTATTACGAGCCCCGGGCTTTCATCATGGAAAACGTCCGGGGCATCACCACCTCGGAGAACACTGAAGGGCGGATCGTCTCGGATGTCATCGTCTCTGAAATGGAGGCGCTTGACTACACTGTGGATGTAACTGTCGTTGACGCGGCGAACTACGGCGTTCCACAGCGGCGAAAGCGGGCCTTCTTTATCGGGAACCGTCTGAACAGGGACAATCCGGTTCTTGAACGCTGGGAGACCCATCGCAAGCCAGGCACCAGTGACGAAACAGAACTGAGACGGACTGGCACAGAAGGACCCGTCCAGACGACACGGCAGTCAACTCTCGGGAATTTCGCTGAAGATGGCCTTTCAGAGTTTGATGAAATTGACCCGGGAGAGTCGATGAAATCACCGTGGATCACGGTAGCGCAGGCGATTCTGGATCTCCCCCCCGTGAGTCCGGGTGGGCCTTCACCCGGAGACGACGGACACGCTGTTCCAGAGGAAGCCAGAAAGTATCAGCTGGAGCCGTTGACCGAATACCAGGAATGGGTCAGAGATACCGATGAATCAGAGGACGAACCACTCACGAATCATCGATCTCGAGGACATAATATGTACGATCTCTCGCTCTACAAACTCCTAGGTGAGGGAGTTGGATGGGATATTGACGATGTCGGGCAGGACCTCCAACCATATCGTCAAGATATATTCCCGGACAAGTACAAGAAACAGCATCCGCGAAAGCCTGCCTCGACCATCGTCGCTCATCTCGAGAAGGACGGTCACATGTTCATCCATCCACGGGAGGCACGGTCACTGACGGTGAGGGAGGCCGCTCGGCTCCAGTCGTTCAGAGACTCGTTTGAGTTGCCGGTCCCGCTCACAAAGGCGTTCAGGGTAGTTGGAAATGCTGTCCCGCCACGGCTGGCGCAGGTGATCGGTACTGCGATGCTCGAGGAGATCTTCCAAGTGGAAGCCGACAGTACGGAGTAGTGGTACTAGTCGTCGGTCGAAACCTTTGGCTGAAAGGCTCTGGATTCTGTCAGCGTCGACCTGAACTCCCGTAGAGGATCGATCAGTGTTGTCCCGATGAGCCTGCCGATCAGGGGTGGCACTGCGTTTCCGATCTGCTGGAAAGTGTCGGTGAATGCCCCCAAGAAAATATAATCATCAGGGAATGACTGGAGTCTCGCAGCCTCTCTGGGAGTCAACCCCCGGTTCCTCTCTGGTTTTGCCTCCTTGCTCGAATGGGTGTAGTAGCGATGATAGTCCGGGAGGATGAACCCGTTTGCATCTTTCTGCAGGTGCGCAACAATTGTGGGGGATGGTTCTTCCCAGTCGAGCATCCGGTACTTGTCGGTGAAACGGGGATTATCCTCGGTCCCGATATCATAGTCAATCAGGTCGCCCCTGTCGGTGTCATAGACAACGTCTGCACTGTCCATCCCCGGTTCCATCACCTCATCGAACAGTTCGCGATCTTTCTTTTTGGGATGGCGTCTGGCTTGGTGATTGTACGTGAAATCACGGGTACCACCAATGTTTGCCTTCCTTACATATTCACTCCGCTTTCCGGCAAGTGATCCCACCATTACTCTTCCACCGTCACTCCTCTCGATACGCGGGAGACCTGACAGTGCCTGCCGAATCGTTGTCTGGGGGGTCTGTTTTTCGCACAGTGACTCAAATAGCTCTCCCGGACTGACATCCATCTGGGCATCACGGTTGACACCCAAGATAATTACTCGCTCACGATTCTGTGGGAGTCCGAAATCGGAACAGTCGACCAATCTGAGAGCCGCTTCATAGCCTGCTTCGTCCAGGCCATCAAGTACCATATCAGACACCTTCACGCCAGAATCGCCGACCTCACAGATCATCCCCCTTACATTCTCCATAACCACGATGCTGGGATCCAGTTGCCTGATCGCCCTGATGTACTGCTGGTATAGCGTCGTCCGTGAGTCCTCGAGAAGTGTGTAGTCCTCGTCGTCAGCAAGTCTCGACCGATAGCCAGCGATTGAGAGTGCCTGGCAGGGTGGACCACCGATTACGACATCAGTCTCATCGGCAAGGATCTGCAAAGACCCGTCCGCCACGATATCGGTGATATCTCCTGTATGGATTCTCCTGTGTGGGAGTTCAGGGTGGTTGAGGCGGTAGGTGTCGGTGGCTGCCTCTGACTTGTCGACGGCATATTTTATCTGGAACCCGGCCTGTCTGAACCCTTCCGATAGCCCGCCTGCACCAGAGAAGAGATCGACGGCAGTCGGCCCTGACCTTTCGACCTTCTGTCGTTCATGACGATAGGTGAGCAGGAACTTTTTGATACTGCACGACTCTCCGCAGGGTTCTGTCCCCGCCCTGAGTCCATGAATGGACAGCAATCGGTGCAGGACCGGCAACCGACGATCCGAGAACCGGTCCTCGATAGCCTGCCGTCGTAAGGAATCTGTTGTATATTCATCCGGACTCAGGAGTCCCAGTGCGGCAAGACCCTGATCAGCATAACGAGAGGTAGGCCAGACGGGTTTTTCATAGGCGGTCAGGAGCAACCACCGGGCGTCTTGGTGTGAGATGCCCGGAAACGATGCGAATTCCTCGGCCAGTCGCTCATAGGGGAGAGAGGGCAGACCGGAGAGTGATATTCCATCGGTTCGTGAATAGTCGCGAACTGCCTCGAGAAAATTATCTAGGCGGATGGTTCGTTCGACAAGGATGCCACGTCCAGTGACCTTCTGCTGCAAGGTGAAATTGAGTTCGTATCGCTTCAGGTCAGCAATTGCCTCCCAGGAACCTCTCTCCTCCCGGAGTGCAGCAACGAGTTCTCGCCAGCGGTGGTCGCAATACCGTTCTGCCGGATCGGCGTTATTGTTGCCAATAACCACCGCCGCAAATGCATCGAGCGGATCCTGACTCCCATGAAGCGGATCATCACAGCACTCATTTGCTGTGGTCCTTGACCTAGCTGAATCGATCGCAGAGTAACAGCAGGGAAAACTCCCCTCATCGGAACAGGATCGGTTCCGGGCCAGGAGCACTGGCGAGGCATTCGGACAGGCACAGGCAGTTCGTGAGTTATCGGCCAAGTCCTCGGCAGCGAGCCCATCAATGACGAAATCAATGTTCCGCGAAATCAGTTCGGCATGCGCCTCCCGTTCAGAATCTGCGACCTCATGAAGAACCCCGGTAACGTCATCAGTAGATAGATCTGCCAGCTCTGGCATGATACACCTGTATCTTTTCCAGGCAAATAAAAAGATGAGTGGTGTTTGAGCAAACCTGGCAGGTAGTACAGACCACCTGAAGCAGGGACGACCGGTGACTCATGGCCATTGTGTCAGTTTATTTTTAATAAAACCACAGGGACCATGGTTCAGTGCTGTCTCCCAAGGTGCTGAATCGTCCCGACAGTATGTTCCGAGACTTCCTCGAAGGTGTTCAAATCGCTGTCCTGAATCTGCGAGACGATCCATTCGTTGAGTTCCCTGTCTTTTGACGGGTTCTCTCCATGTGACAGTTCAATCGCCCGCTCGATCGAGGTCGCGTTCCGTGTGAGAGCAGGGTAATCAAACGTTTCGCCTATCGTTTTGATTTCGTCCGCGCTGTCGGGGCCAATTCGAAGATTGGCATCTATCGGGAGGTCAAGGGATGTATCAGCGTCCTCGGCCGCGTCAAACCAGCTCCTCACTGTATCCTCGGATTCCTCGATACCAGCTTGGCTGAACACTGTATAGATTGTCTGAAACTCATCATAATCCCTCGAGATCTCCCGGAGGGTCTCCAACCAGGTCTGCAGTCCCTCGAGCAAGTCAGTTCCATCTATGCTGTCTCCATAGACCGCTTTCAGTCCCTCTCTGAACAGCCGCTCACGTGTCTGTTCCGGAATCAGAAGGAAATCATCACCCGGTCGAAGTTCCTTCACCGTGGTCCAGACGAACCGATCAGTCTCCATGGGCCCTCGTGTTTGTCTGACAAGGACCGATTTACCGGACGATTTCAGGATTTCGATGCCTTCCTCGGTCAGGATCCGGACTGTCCAGGTGTCTACTGACCCATCATCAGTTCTATCTGTGGTGTCCCCCGGTTCGGCGGCAGGGTCGATAGCCGGCTCGAACTCTGCCCACAGTTCAGAAATCCCCCTGTCGCTATCGACCCCGACTCTGTCGACCGCCTCGCCGATATCCCGATCAGATTCACTGGAAACGTCACCGATAAATCGAGTCGATGACGTTACCGCGGGTTCTGCAGGCCAGTCAACGTTCTCTGGTATCTCCTGCCTCGCTCGGAGTGTCTCCAGCCGCGCTGTTACCTGACCACTCACATACTCGTCTGTTTCATCGCTGTAGGTGAGTAGACGAACATCCTCATACAGCGGGGAAAGATAGAACTGTGCCTCCGAAGGCGCGAATGGCTGGGTCATGATGAGTTTGTTTCCACTGTCTATCTGGCGAAGGCCGTCCAGTCTGAGAAGAGAGATCCCACGTTCACGCAGCTCTTCGACACTCAGTCCATATTCCTCCCGGAACGCATACTCGAAGGCCTGCTGTGAAGAACGCTTCCTGAACAGCACCGTGAGCCGCTCATCGGATTCGATGGCATCCTCGATTGCCTCGAGCAGACGCTCGTAGGTCGGATTGTTCTGACGAAGGATATCGAACAGACCCCGAAGTTCGGTGAGATAGTCATATACCGTGCCGGGTACAGTGGCCTTTGGCGGGTCTTCTCTTAGCTCATCAATGTCATCGATCCGCTGATAGGAGGGTGCATTCGCGTACTGACCGCCTCCTGTTGATTCCTCTCTTACCCACTCGTCCCACAGATTCAGTGGCACGGGGAGACTCTGTACGAAACGGGTCTGCTTTTTGAAGGCCTTGGCAACCTGTCTGGTCGCCTGTGTATCCATCTCGATGGCCAGATAGTGCATCATGTCGAGTCGTTCACCGATTTCCTTCGCATCGATCTGTTCGACAGTAATTGACCGGTCGCTCCAGAGTCGGGCCAGCTGTTCAGTAACCACATCAGCCGGGGTCGAAATTTCCGAGGTATTTGACCGCTGTGTACGTTGCAAGGGTGGAGCCCCCGGCAGCAGATGCATGGATGCTTCAGGAACCTCGTCTGGATAGCCGTATTCCGGAAAAGTATCTGGCGACTCGATTTTCGCGGTGAATGAATAGAGGCTAAATATCGGCGTCGAACCCAGTATCTCCTTGACAGTATCAAACTGGGTACCAAAATCTGCCGGGCGTCGACCGAGGAAGTTGCAGATGACTGCATCGGGATCGGCTTTCTCGATGTCGTCCAGAGATCGGGTCAGAATAATCCGGACTTTCGAATCCGTCTGGCGCCACTCGGTCACCTCGCCGTCTGCAATTCTGCAAACAGAGAAGACCTCATCGAGGGGAAGCGCAGCGGTCGTTATACCGTTGCGTTCTGTCAGGCCGATCTCCCGAAACAGCCCTCGCAGATCCTCGTATGTACCCCACTGGGCCCAGGTTCCGGGCGAGTACACGAGGATGTCTGTTTTCTCATCGAGCTGAAGGCCTGTGAGAGCCAGTTCTGCGACCGGCAGTATTCCAATCTCGGGAATGTCGTGTGGCAAAAACATGTATCCGCCAGAATCATCCAGATATTGTTCTCGAACTGTCGCCAGGCGTCCGAGTTCTGACTGTGGCAACGAGAGCGGGTCCCATCTTCCAGACTCCGACTGATAGTGAAGACCGTCCTCGAGTTTCCCGAGAGCACTATCTTCATCACCTGAGTTCAGGTGCTCTCTGACCGAAAAATCCGGTTGCTCACTTCGCTGGTAGATCTTGTATGCTACAGCGCTGATTGAGTCGTCCGCACTGTTGCGAGTATGATGGACTGCCTGAGGGAGCGGATAGAGATTCGTTTCGGAAAGATTCTCGCATGCTTTCCTGACGTGCCCGTTATCTGAACTCTGTAACTCTCCGAGCAGGAGTGGAGCGATCGTCCCGGGATTGCCAGTGTCGGGGAGGATCTCCCCGAGCAGGTCAATATAGTCATCCCCTGCCTGACCGAGGAACTGTGAATCGAGTTCCCGGATCCGACCTGCATACTGGGCAACTGGCTCGGATTTCCGCTTTGCGATCTGGAGGAGTGCGATCAGGAACACGCGCTGCTGGGTATCATCTTCGTGGCTCTCGATCTGATCCAGAACTGTCCGGACGACTTCGGGATCAACATCTGGTTGCCCTCCAGCGACAACACCCGCAACACGCCCCGCTGCAACTCTATCAAGGTCATCCAGCCTGTCGACGATGGCCTGATCGTCGAGCTGGTCACAGTACTCGGAATACCCGAGTCTGATCAGCGCGTTCACGCACCTGTCAAATACGGATTTTGATTCAGCTGTCAGTCCCTCGCGCAACGCATCCTGAAAACCGATGGTGATTTCTGGAACTTCGTTGGCCAGCTGTTCGAAATTTTTCATCGCTCTGGCTGGCTCGTCACCCTCGAACCAGCTCGCGGAAATGGCCGCAATATCTTCCAGACCCTTCCTTGCGGCCTCCCCGGCTGGTTCATCCTCCGAGTCAAGGGCCCGGGCCAGCCGTGGTACAGCTCCCTCTGGTGCCGTCACGCCAAGGAGACGATACCCGCAGGCGCGTTCCTCGGGACCGCCCTCGAGCAGGTCATCAATTTCATTGGCAAGAAACCTGCTATCAGATGGGTCTGGCTCCCGCTGGTAGAGTATTCTGGCTGCCTCCAGTCCAACCTGTCTCGTCGGTTGATTGGTCGAGGTGGCAAGGTCACTCAGCGATTTCAGTGTTTCCGTGCTGATCGACTCTGTCTGTTCCGAAAGGCAGGTCTCAAGGAGGTCGGCCAGCAGAACAGCATTTGATCCTGACTCCCACCTGAGCAGTTCACACAGTGTCTCGAGGTACGGAACGAGACCGTCCGCCTGATGTGAACTGAACCGGTCCAGTTCGCTGATGATATTCTGCCGATGATCGGAACTGATCTGGCGATATTGATCCAGCAACCGCCAGATTCGCGGATCAGTGTTAGAGGCCATGACAGATCAGTGCCAGAGGCAACATGCGACAGAGCCCGTTGCATAGTGGACTCAGATCGGACATCCTAACGCCCGCTCAGCATCGAGAGCGTTGAATGCATTACTGGCTATCCGATATGAGCGTGGAAATAGATTCCGGACAATACTGAACGGACACTCTTTCCAGATTTCTGAACCGAACATCTTCAGAGTAGATCGAAGAGTAACGAATCATTTAGGTAGCGTGGTAACATGCAGCTTATCAGATGTCTGGGAATGGAGTTCGTCGAACTCCCACACTTGAAACTGACTGGGAGGATCTGACTGACCGGCACCGTGATCGACGTGAGCGGGGTGAAGCCAACATCGCCGGGTTCTCCGATGAAGGTTCCAACGCCTCGTATGTTGTGGGTGCAATTGGTGCAGGTAAAACGCAACTGCTGACTCATCTGTACAAATATTCCTATTCGGAAGTGGGCCAGCCGGCACTGTTTCTTTCGCTGGGAGAACTCTTGGACCTGGTCGAACCAGAGATCGGGTATCCAGAGAAAACACAGAGTATCTCTCAGGAGCAATTCCATTCAGAAGTGGAAACGATTGTCGAACGGGAACTCGCGAGAGTCCACGATGCCATCTCTTCGGGAGAGGAACTGAGCAGTGATCTGCTATTGCTTGATGCGGCTCGCGTGACTGATGTTAAGGAATATGCCGAACTGCTTGGCCTTTCGGTTGATGAGCTGGTCGAAATCACCAGTCGAGCCGACGAAGTGACACTGATTGTCGACGAGATGGAGGAGAGTTATGCCCGGCTCGAAGAAATGATACGGTCGACGACTGGCCCACTGCGAGACACGGTAGATAGAATCCAGACTGGAAAGTCACGGTTCTATCTCATCGGCGGTTTCGGGTATGCCAGTGTACACGAGATCGGCGAAGCTGAATATCGACGTGTTGAGACACTCACTCTCCCGATCATCAAACCGGACAATATCGAGGACATCTTTGGCGAGACGTTGTCACAACCAGAGCGAAATTTCATCTGGTGGATGTCTCGCGGGCGACCTGGCTGGCTCGAGACAGCACAGGAAGCCCACAGTTACCATTCAGGCAATGTCGATGGAGCTTACGACACTCTTGGCGAGATCCCGGGAACAACCATGTCGAGAGTTAGTATGCTCTCTATGGAAGATCTCGAGGAGTTCTGCGGGGATATCGGATATGATGAGCGTGACCTCACCGCCTACACCATCTTCACGCCGGCACCAACGTGCTTGGAAAGGCTCGATGAGGGAACCACTGTATCCCGGCTGAAGAATACGGGGGCTCCGGTGATGCTCACCGAGGAGTTGCTCGACATCGAAACAGTCACCGAGGCCTTCCTTGGAGGGGTTCAGTCGCACGACAGTTACGACGAGTACGATGTCGCCGATCAGGTAATCCGGCGATACGTCAGTCGATTTCTCCGGTCGATCGCGGATGAGGCCGATCAGATCGTGTTCGGGGATGCGGCATCAGCCACCTTCCAGCACGGTGAGGTCTGCAGAGACAGAATGCTGGCTCCGCTGGCGGAGCGAGTCCATGACCTTGCACTCGAGGAAGCTGGCGAGGAACATCAGGAGACGATTGATTTCCTGTATGAACTTGCTCAGTTTGTTGAAAACGCGGATATATCGGCACTGTCCCGTGATTTCGATGAATTCATCGAAGTATTCAGTGACCAGTCAGAGAACAGTCTGACCACCAGTGGATATCTCGGCCCAGCATTTGGGTCACTGGTGGCTGTATTCCCGAGCCTGATCACGAATCCTCGCCTGACGTTTGCAGGTACTGCGCGAACCGAATCCGAGCAGTTCACCGAGCTTGTTGGAATACTGAATGCGATGGACGCTCCCGAGACACGACTGGCCGAGTTTGGTGAGATCATGACGGAAGACCCACGATGAGTGAACACGTGTACCCGGTGCCAGCGGACACCCATCATCAGGAAGATCTCCTTATTCCGTTCATAGAGGAAACAGTCGCGGAAAAGGGTCTGACTCCGGACGAACAGTTTCTGGTTGTTCTATTCGGGGGAGACGCTTCCGAGCAACTCGAAGAAACAGAGGAGTTCATCGAGGGCGTAAATCCTGTAGCGCGCAAGAGCTTGGATATCAACCAGCTCAGCGTGGTGAGCATCGACGAACGGCGTCTCAATACCTTCACAACTAGTCTTCTGTACGCACTTCTGGAGACGGACCAGGCTCAGCCACTCGAGGAGACGCTTAGTTCCGATTATATCGCGGATGAAGACGAACGAAAGGTCGACTACTACCTGCCGCGTCTGACCGAAAAAATAGAGAGTGCACTCTCTGAAGAGGGTCAGAGGTTCGAGGAGAATCTGGATTCAATGTTCCCGGTGAATCCAGACATGCAGAAACCACGGGACATGAACCAGCGGCTAGAAAAGGACGTGGTTACCGAGACAGTGATTATTGATTTCATGCTTCTCGCTGCGGCCTCGACGGAAGATGAAGAAGGAGTCAAGCAACTTCTGAGATACATCCGGGAGGAGAATATTGATGACAGTGAAATGCTTTCCGGAGGGAGTGGCAATGTTTCAGGATACAGCCGTATCATCAGTATATCCTACCTGATAACCAAGAGCCAGTTCAATTCCGAGTTCCGTACTGCCCGGGAACTCTACGATGACGGGGCAACAGCTGAATTGCTGGGCCTTCTGAATGAAACAGAAGAATTTGCCGTCGGATCGGAGAGGGGTCCCGACGTTGCGGAGGCAGAGGGTGGGTCGAACATGCAACTTGAATCCTTCTACAGCATCGAACAGCGTGTTGAAGGACTTCTCACCAGTCAGTTTCAGGGTAATGCAGCGACGATCGCAAAGCGCCTTCTCAGAACGATTAACGGAACACGGTTAATTCAGAACAACAGCAACTCGGTCCGGTCAAGCTATGAGTCCCAGAAGGACAATCTCGAATCGGAGATAGCCCAGCTCCGTGTCGAACTGACTTCCATTGAAGCACACGGGGATGAATTCGACGAGACCAAGATCACTGTTGACACCGACGAACCGGATCTGTACGAGAAAATTGTCACTCTGGTCGATGATACGAATTCGCTGATCACCCGGTTCATTTTCGGATTTGACCGGTCCAACAGAACCAGTACTTTCACCACGCTCGAGACCCGGATCCGAGAGCATCGAGACTCTCTCTCGAAACACAGAGTTCGGCTCGAAGACTTGCTCGAGGAAATCCGGGGACTCGAGTCACGGTGTGACCAGGAGATCCGAAGACTGGAAACGAACTACGACCGTCTCGAGGAGACATCAGTTGAGGTAGATACACCCGATCAAACACAGATGATTGAAAATCTCGAAAGTGCTTGGGAGGAGGAGATTGTTCAGCTCAAACACAATCTTCCCGAGATCGATTTCACTGCTGAAGACGAATCCCCACAGGACAGTCTTGACCAGTGGGAGCAAGAGATCGCTGAATGTCGAGAGCGGGTAGAGGGTCTTTGCAGACCCATCGACCAGCTGGAGCAGACTGTCGAGAAGATCGAGCAGATAGACAAAAAACGGGACGAAATCAGGGACGAACTATCCCAGGTTGACGATCTCGTGGGGGAACAATGAGTGAACCCTTGGCCAAGCTGGTCGACTTCTCCCAGAGAAGGGACTACGATTCACTTGTGGGCCGCCACTCTGAACTCCATGAGGATATCAGGGAGATAAAATCCGAACTCGAGGAGACACTGAGTTCCCAGTCGGAACTCGATAAGGAGCAGATCGAACGCATCAGGAAAACCTATCTCGATATCGCCAAAGCAGACCTGAAATCACTGCAGGAAGGGGACGATGAACTCGAAGCTTTCTGTAGCGCTGCGTATGATGTTCTGGACGACATCGAGGAGGTACTACACAACCCCAAGGCAGAGACGGTTGTCGAAGAGATAGACGGCTGGATTGCATCCACTGGTCTCGAACCCCTCTCGAATGATGAAAAACAGGGGCTCAGAGAGGTCATCATAGGCGATGTAGAGACGAGCAGGAGCGCTGTCACCCAAGCTATGTCCGCTCATGACACCGTGCGTGGCCACTTGGGATTGCTGCAGGGTGAAGTGGATCAGTTGCTTCGAGCCGAACTGGTCGCTGTAAATGCACCGTCAGACCTCGTCGATATCAGGGATGCACTGGAGTCGCTCCAGAGCGGATGGCATGGCGACTGGACTCTGGATCATGATCTCGATATCGGGGAAGAACTGAACGAGCGGGTCTGGACCGTACTCATAGAGGATCTGAGAGATGACGTAGAAGAACGCGAGGGTCTGAACCAGGTTGCCGTCCTTGTTGACAATCGCTCTAGGCGGATCGAGCGAAACCTCAGCGATATCGACGATGCCTGGCTGGATGTCGAGGCCGAATATCGGCGTCTTCCCCATGACGTTTCCTATGACGAGTCGAATATCATGATGCTACTCGAGGACCGGCTCAGAGAAGATAACAAACTTTCTTCATATCGTTCCGGTCTCGACACAGTGCAGGATGGTCTGGAGACACTGTCCGAGATCCAGAATGCGAATCTTGAGGAGTTCTCGTCCGCTCGTGAACCCGAAATGGAAGGCCTGCAGGAACCTCTCGAGGATATCCGGTCCGCTCTGGAAGATGCAGCCGAAATTCAGTCACAGGCCCTCAAGGCCGATTCGGTTGACGAACTTGAAGACCTTGAGGACGATCTTGACAGCACCCTCAAAGAGGCAGAAGAAGATCGTTCGATGTTCCGCTCTCGACTGAAAGAGAAAGTCAAGACCGTGCGTCGACTCTCGGAGAAGTTCGATATCGAAACCGAAGAAGACCTCACGGATCTCTACACAGAGACTGTTGGTCAAGATAACGTGGATCAGTTGCTGGATCTGGCTGAACGATGTGCAACAGCCCAAGAAGAAGCCCGGTCCCGGGTCCGCGAGGATTTGCCCGAACCCCAGGCACAGCTCCTCGAGGATCTGCTAGCGCTGTCGACTGACGACTCCGATCTAACACTCTCCAGCGTCAAGTCAGAACTCGCTGACTCCCACGAGGGGCCACTGATCGAGACACTTCTGGGATTACAAGAAAACGAACTGCTGGAAATCGAGATTTCTGTCAACTGAAAACTATGTCTGAATCGCTGCGTTAACAGCTCGGAAACGCTCCTTTTGCAGCAAGTATCTGACGGCGAAGCTACTGCAACTGGTGCTGCTAGCTGGGATTCCCCTGCTCGCCAAGCTCTCGGTGATCGACCTCCACGAACAGGTCTGAAGCCAGTATCCTGTCGACAGTCCCCGCCAGAGGTGGAACCGATTCACCTTCTACAATCACACCGAGTTCGATCGCGTTGCGGAGACTGCCCTCTGTCATATTTGCACTGCCCACGTAAGCGCGCTGACGATCAACAATGACGGCCTTTGCGTGAAACGAGGCCTCTTCGTGCATGTCCTTGTTGAATTCGTGAATCCTCACCTGATGGGTACGATCGACTGATTCAAGATTGCTGATGAGCTGGCGAACGTAGTTCCGGTTCTCTCCGGTCCCCTGGCAGACATCCCGTGTTACCAGCGTCAGCGCCCCGCCACGCTTCGGGACTGACTGCAGTGCCTCCTGCAGTAGCTCAAATCCAACCTGCGTATAGAAGGGATTCAGGACAGTTGCTGACTGACTGGCACTGGCCAGCAGGTCGACGAGGGATCCAGTGATCGTCGAATCGATGTCGAGATCCGTCTCTTCTGGGACGTTCAGAATTGGCCTGACCTGATCAGGATTTTCGACGACTGCCTGGGCCAGCTGGTCCATATCATGCTCGTCGAAGAGCCACTCGACGCGGGTGTGAAGCTCCCGGGTCGCCTGCGTGTCAAGCTTCACTCGGCCGTCCCGGTCACTGTCGGCAACACCAAGATATTCGAGCCATTCGATCAGGTCTATAGCTACCTGCTGGTCGATTCCAAACTCCTGCTGGAGGTTTCGGTGCCACCGGCCGGTGTCCTGACCCTGCAGGTACAGACAGTATGCCAGAAGCGCCGCGGTGGTGGTGTCCTGCTGTCGCAGGGTTCGCTCGAGGTCAAGGAGCTCGGCCAGTTCCATCAGATATCATCCCAGTAACCAGTCATGGGTGTCTCCTGATTCGTCCGTCCGAACAGAAACCCACGACTCAGGTTCTGGTTGAAATGCTGGCAGCCGATTTCGCTGATGTGGGTACAGGCATGACAGGTTGCCCCCTGTTCGCTGCAGACGGGGTCGTAGATGCAGTGTTCAGATTCCTGCTGGACGGACTCGAACCACTGCTCGAGCGAACGCTCGGCCAGTGTATACAGGCCGCCAATGGTGAACGAGTGAGTCTGGTTGGAGTAGATCGCCACCGAAAGTGCCTCGGGGAACATGAACTCCGCCAGGCTCGTTTCCTCGATTCCCGATAGCATCGCTGCCTCCTCAATGAGTCGGTGACTCAGGGTATGCAACAGTCCATGAACGTACCGGGAAACCTCGGTCATTTCATCAACATCGATGTAGGGACGCAGCTCATCCATTTCAGCGTGGATGTGTGCCCGGAGTTCTTGATCGCTGAGTTCGTCCACATCGACATCCAGGAGGTCGTTTGACGCCAGCCACTCGCCAACACGGCGATGATCCAGCGTGAGGAAAACCGCCTCCGTATCCGAACTGGTGGCATAGATCGGAATCGTATCACTCCCCTGTGCGTATGGGAAAGCCCGGAGTGTCGGATACTCATCCTCTTCTGGGTCATCGAACGTTCGATGATACCCATAGACGGCCGTCAGAATCGGGAACTCGCTGGTCAGACGCAGGTCACTGACACCGAATCGCTGCAGCACATCTGACGGCGACTCGCCAGGACCACCAATGTCCGAATCAAGTTCTTCCAGTGTCTCTGTCTTGATTTCCTCGAGCGTCCGGAGATAGTTGAAGTGGTTGCGTGAGATGTTTCGGTCGGTCTCCCGCACCTCCTCGAGTTCATTCAAAATCTGGGTCAGCTCACCACTGGCCTTCAGCTCATCACTGAACTGCTCACGGATCTGCCCTTTCTGTTCCTCATCGACGATGTCTCCGCCGAGCAGTTCTTCAATCTGGCCAGTGCCACTTTCCTGTTTGTCTCGGTAGAACGAGATTTCGTTGTCAGGATGGTCGTAGATCCCGTATGCCGCACCCAGAGCGATGTCGGATACCTCGCGATCGTCCTCGTCATCCTCGAGCCCGTATTCGAAGTTGATGTCGACCTGCTTGAGGTGGTGGATCCGATATGCCTGCGAGGCCCGATGGACCGTAGGTCGAAGCATGCTTCCACAGGAGTCACAGTTGCGATTCAGGCCGGTACTGATAGTCGCATCATGTCCTTGCTCTTCACACTTGCCACACCGCCAGCGGAAGTTGCGATAGCTCTCTGCGCTATCGTCCAGTTTGACGTAGTCCCAGTCGTGCCTGTTGCAGCCCGGCACCGAGAGTGATTCGATTCCCGAGCATTCCCCACAGATCAGGACGTGATGAAGCTGGTGCAGGCTGGACCCGCCACAGTTCGAGCAGGAGATCGATCCGTCCTTCAGGGTGTCTCTGATTCGTCCGTAGTTTTCAACGGCATAGCAGCTATCACACCGGAGGACCAGCGGGAAGACCTCGCTAATTACGTCTGAGGGCTGGATAATCGAGAAGTTATCCAGTGTCAGTGAGAGATACTCGCGGTGACCTCCTTCCCATTCGTTGATCGCGGCAAAGACTCGCTTTTTCAGGTGTTCATCATTGACTTCATCACTGATATCTTCGCCGCCGATCTGTGCGACCCTCTCGATCATCTGATGTTCCGGATTATCGAAGGTCTTGCCGGGCATATACTGGAACAGAACCTGGTTTAGCCCGCGCTTCATTGCCCATCACCCTTGCCCGCGTTCAGTGTGTCAACGATTTTTCCCTCTTCTCGGCTGGTGAAGATATTCACGGGGACATCCACGTCCCGCAAACTCCACATCGGACGGTTTCCGTCCGGTAGGCTATCGCTCGCCCACTCCTTTTGTTGCTTGTCAATGCCCGTCAGGTAGGTTTCGATCCGATGGCTGATCTCGTCTCTGAAGACGTTCTCGCCGTTCCAGTCGGTGTAAATCTCGTCGAGGTCAGCCATGAGTTTCTGCTGAGTCAACAGTCCATTCGAGTGGGCCTTGGCTACATTTCTGGTCTTGTATGGGGAGCCGTATTCGGCGTTGATTTCCTCATAATAGCGCTGCAGGATCAGCGCCATGAATATTCCCGGTAGTGTCCGCTGGATACTGAACTTCGCTCGCCGATTGACCGGAACAGGCTCGACCAAGCGATCCTGATATTCGTGGTACTTGTCAAAGTAGTGGAAGTGACTCCGGTCACGTTCCCTGATCGGGTGGAAACAGTCAATAACGATTCCCGGATACTTCCGTCCCACACGACTACTAGACTGGATGTATTCGGCCGTCCGTCTGGGCATACCGAAAAACAGCATGAAATTCAGCACATCGAGGTCCACACCGTGGCTAATTGTGCTGGTCGCGATAATAAGGTCCTCAGTCTCGTCACGCATCGACGCGTCGTCAGCCAGTCCCTCGAACCGGTCGAGCATGCTCGAGACTGCCTGGAAGCTGCTGTCCCCGGTCAGACTGAGCTGTTCGATCGGATCGTAGCCCGCTGCATTCAGGTCGGGGTTGATCTGCGTATTGACGGACTGGTTGATCCGATCCCCTTCCTTCTTGCTGATCACGTAATTGACTGCTGTGTCATAGTATCGGAGCACATCGCGCAGTTCATCACCGGAATCGAGTGTCTGATACTGACCGTCAGCAACGAGCTGGTCAGCAGTTCGATCCAGATCCTGGATCGTCTCCTCGTGTGCTCGAATGACGCTGATGATGCTGTTGATGTGTGAGCGGTTCCACGGAGTGAGGCCTATGAAGTGCCGCTGTACTTCCTCGGGGTCCTCTCCGGCGTAGAATGATTCACGGTACTCTGGCCCAGGAGCCGGGAATAACGAGCCGTCCTTCTTGTAGAGGTGTTTGATCTGGTTCTCGAACTCCTCGATTGTTGCTGTTGCAGCCACAATATTCGAGGGCGCGTTCCCGCTCCACTCGATGATCTTGTTCATCGTCCCCCAGTAGTGACTCTCGAAGGTCCCCAGCTCCTCTTTGATCAGGTGTAGTTCGTCCTGGATCTGGAGGCCCGGCACCGGGTCAACCGGGTCCACCCCAGAATGAGAGTTCAGGCTCTCCGTGCAGAAGTACTTCTCAGTGCATGCTGTGCCATCTGTATATCCGTGTGCTGGGCACTCCTCGCTCGCGTATCCCAGCAGGAGTCGGAATTTCCGCTCGTACCCCAGTGCGGCCAGCTTGTCCTGCGTGCCGATGACCAGCGTAGGAAGTTCGCGGTAGATCTCGTTGTCAACGACAAAGACGGGCAGCCGGTCCCAGTCACAGTCATCGTTCCTGCATACGTGATTGATCAGAATTCTGCTGGCATCGACTTCTAGGCCCACTTGGCTGTCACACTTCGGACAGCGGTTCAGTACTCGAAAATCCTCTTTATCGACGTTCTGTAGCTCCTCGTTCCTCCAGCGTCGAGCCAGCTCCTGCACTTTTTCCTGATTGCTCTCTTGGGAATTGTAGGCGACAGCGTTCTTGCCGAATTCATCCTCGATGATATCGCGCATCTTGTTTTCCGTTCCGCCGGTCAGGTACCCGACATCGAACGGATCGCCGCCGAGCGACTCCTCGCGGCGGATCTCGTCGGCATACATCATCAGCTCCGTGATACGCTGGAACTGCTGCAGACTCAGGAGGCGCAGCGGGTACCGCATCATCGAGGTAACACCGAAGTCCTTGCCTCTCAGGCGGTCAAACAGCATATTGAAGATCATTAGCCCAAGATATGCCTCCGTCTTGCCCCCACCCGTGGGGAACCAGATCAGACTGATTTCTTCTTGGGTGCAACTCTCGATGCTCTCATCCGTCCTTGCAACAATATCCCGCAGATTGGTGACGATGAAGACAATCTGGAACAGGCGCCAGGAATCATAGTCCCGGGTTCCATCCTCACGGCGCACTTTCCGGTCGAAGGTTCGGTTCATCAGACGGAACGACCGTCTGGCTCTGTCATGTTCGACGAGGAGGTCAATTCCGTCTTCAAACCGCCTGATTTCCTCGCGGAAGGCCTCCCGGTTCTGCTGTGCGGTTTCGAGATCACCATCCGTTTCACGGAGTTCATCGATCCGGTCCTGCCAGGTTCCCGAATCGTAATCTTTCATCTCGTCATGGAGCGCCCGGAGGGCAGGTACTGGGTCATCCGCCAGCCGCTGGAACACCGGCTTTGCTGTCTCCCTGTCAGGCTCCTTGTGGATGTATCGCTGCTGACTGTGAGTTGGCATGCAGTTCGTCACGAGACCATCCGACCCGTCGGGTTGCTCCACCGAACAGTTGACCCCATATCCGGGAATCTGGCGGTTATACCGGTAGTCTTCCGGGAGACGGGTGAAATCAATCGGGTCGAATTCCGAGCCACCACGGGGCTGTAGTTCCATCCGGGACTCGTACATCCCGTTGTCGACGTCATCAAACTGACCACTCTCGGGCTCACCGGAACGGTTTTCGAGGCTCACACGCAGCTGGAGGGCACTATCGTCGATGCCCCTGAGGTTGAAAGCGACCCATGGGATAATGTCTGGATAGACGGTTTCCCCGCTCAGTTCATCGACGAAACGCTCGTACTCCGAGGAAGTACTGAATCGATCACTGGTCAGCGTGTCTCTGACCGTGTCTTTCTCCTCGGGACGATAGCGCAACGGGTCGGCCTGCATCTCTTCACGTGTCGAGTCCCAGGCCGCCTCCAATACCTGTCCAATCTCCTCCTCTGCAGCTTCCAAGCTATCGGCGACCGATGCTTCGCCGGCTGTTGCTGGTGCCGTACTGACTGTTACCGGGTCAATATCGACTCTGTATTTCCGGTAGTACCCACTGTCAGTGGTTTCCACCTCTGCATCAAACGGGGGATGCACCCGCGCGTAAACCGAAAAGGAGGGATCAACAGTGAATGTGGCCCCGTCCTCGTCCGGTGAAACCCGGATCAGCATGTGAAGTGCACTGGGGGATACTCGCGAGTAGATGTCATCGTCCTCGAACTCCAGATCTTGCGTGCCCGGAGAAAGACACCCCGAGAAGAAGGTATTCTTTGGTGCACTTCCTGCATAGATAGTGCCCGGTTCATATTTACCGCCTGTTGCCCGCTCCCTGACCCCTGACACTATCCGTGATGAAATCTCTTCGAGATCTCTGGTTCGCTTGAGATCCCGGTCCGGCATATGAACCATTGATAGTTCAGGAAGCCCTATTCTCCGACTGCCCTTACCTGTTTGCCCCAGTTTCTGTTTCTGTGTTCTTCGCCCAGCACAGGGTGCTGTGGAAATGGTTTCTGATTGCGCGGGGAGTGAAACTTGCACTGTGACCATGAACTCAAAAGGTACGGGGACCGTAGAGTAGCGAGGATGCCCAGTGAATCCCCTCGGCTTCCCTTTGGACGAACGCGGACGTCCACATCTATCCTGAGGGAATTGACGAGTCCAGAAATCAGTGAACAGGCTCTCGAGACCCTCGACTGTTCACACCCGTCGTCAATGATTGATGAGTTTCTCAGTCTGCTCCCGGATCTTCTGATCTGGCTTGAGAAGAACGGCCGGGTCTATCCTTGGCGGCAGACAACCGATCCCTGGAGAGTTTACTGTTCGGAAATCCTCCTCCAGCGGACCAGAGGGGACACGGTCGAAACAGTGTATGACGACTTTTTTGGTCAATTTCCGCATGACGAGGCCCTCTACTCGGCAGCGGACGAGGAAATTCGGGAGATTATCGAACCGCTGGGCTTTGGGAACCAGCGGACACGAACTCTTCGTGAGGTCGCGGAACTGGTGCATGTCGAGCACGATGGTGACTTTCCGGATTCCGAGAACGAACTGAAAAAGCCCTGGCGGGTCGGGCCCTACTCCGCTCGAGCAACACTGATTTTCGCTTTCAATCGTGCACTCTCTCTTGTTGACTCCAATTTTGCCCGGGTTCTCTCCAGATTTTCTGGCTGTGAACTGCCGAACCAGCCACACAAGAGTGACTCAGTATACCGTGTATTTGATGGACTGGTCCCCAGCGATCCGGGGCTCGCACGATCGTTCAATCTGGCACTGCTCGATCTTGGTGCAATGGTCTGTACGCCATCGTCTCCCCACTGTCGGGCCTGTCCGCTTAGCGCCGGATGTTGTTCTTCTCACATCTAGATCACAGGCCCCCACTGCCGGTCAAGAGACCTGACACCCGGTGCTCGACATACACGTATCCGCAAAACGGGAGGTCACGGTGGTATCCTCCGTGCCGTGAACGGCGGGATTCTCTCGCTGAATCCAGAAAGTCTCTGTGCAGGGACGGGGAAGGACTGTTGGACAGAGGCCAGCACTCAAGGGTTCACCGCTCGATAGAGGGACATCCAAAGATGGATTACTGGAGATTCCTCTGCAATGCCGGGACACGCCCGGAGTGTCTGCGACGGCAGCTCGTGGGCGAGCATGAACGGCGGCCGGTCTCACCCGGGGACACTATCCTGCTCTATGATTACAGCGAAAACGAGATCTACGGGCCGATGACCGCTCTGACGCCGTCTGGGGAGCAAGTCGACAGTGATGCTTGGCGCGGTGAATATCAGTATCAGGTTCGTGTGAGCTGGGACCGCCTGTACAGGATTTCCTCCAGCGAGTTTCCGCAGATCGAGTCGAACGAGACCCTGCCCAGAGAGACGTTCGAACAGATCGTCAGTACGTTGCGCCAGCAGGGCAACCGGCTGGTCCTGCCGGACTGGGGGTCACCGGAGGCAGCGTACGCCGGCGCGGCAGTCCCCGAACCCGATGATACGGAGATCGCCAGCAGCCGGGCAGAACTGGAGGAACAGCTATCCGAAGACCCGCCGGATCCGGGCCCGGTCGAATACGCCGATGGGCGCCACATCGCCCGGAGCGAGGCCTTTCGCCGGGCGGTTCGCGAGGCCTACGACTGCTGCTGCGCGATGTGTGGGGCACGACGCGAAACGCCTGACGGGCATCCAGAGGTCGAGGCGGCACACATCTTCCCGAAAGCCAGCGGGGGCCCCAACGATATCAGAAACGGGCTCGCCCTCTGCCGATTGCATCACTGGGCGTTCGACAACGGCTGGCTGGGACTCACTGTCGACCGTCGCATCACGGTCAGCGATCTCCCCGGGACAGATGGATATGATGACTTCGCTCCGCTTGACGGGACCCGTCTCCACCTGCCAGACGACGCTAGGAAGTACCCTGCCGTCAAATATATCGACCGGAACCCGTAGCGGGTGCAAGGCTGGCTCTTCCGGCAGCGACCCGGCTCTCTGGATATACAGCGGCCATCCGGCCAGAGGTCCTGTTCTGGAGAGACAGGGGTCAGGGCGGGCGGGGGGCGAAGTCTGTTTTCAGGATAGAAAATACCCCCGTGGATTGATAGTAGCCTGTTCACTGTATGAAAGCATGTCCACGGATACCAAGGGCCCGGATCTCATCAGGGTCGCAGACAGCGCTGCTCCTGTCCTTGTGACCGACCAGATGGGGAGACTTCGCTATGGCGGCGACGAGGTCTCGCTAACCCGGCTGGATCGTTCATACATCGGCACCGCGGCGGCAGCACTGGAACAGGAGCGCGATCTCGCGCTGATCTATCCATCGGCGCCAACCTATCTCCAGCTGCCGGTCCTGCTGGCTGTTGGCTATCAGACCCGCAGTATCCCGCCGGCACTGTTCATCAGCAACCGGTCGGGTGCAGGCATTCGCGAGCAGTATTTCGGTGTCGGAATCGGCGAGCGGGTGCCCGACGCCCCGGTCAGATCCTTGGCCGAGTTTACAGCACCGCTGGTCAAGACCGGTGATGGCCGGGGTCTGTCATACATTACTCATCATAAACCCCGTGACTGGGAGGGTGGCATCGAGGGCGTGTCGATCGTCCACAGCACGCTGGGGCGAAAAATTGCGGCCGACTTTCCCGATGCCAGTGAACTGCCGCTGTCTGCAATCGTGCTTGATCTGACCACGAAACTGCTGAATGATTTCAACGTCATCAGACAGTATCAGGAGCATGCAGCCGAGCGGGACATTCCGCTGCTGTATATTTTCGACACGCCGTGCCATCGACATCTCGGCGCCCTCGAGGAGCAAAACGAGGACCGACCCCCATCAGAGCAGACGCTGTTCTGGGGGCTCAGTCCGGCAACTCTGTCCGCGGCAGGGCGGGGGGTACTCGATGCCGCTGCAAGCAACAGCGAGTTCGATCCCCATTCGGTGACCGCAGCAAACAGAGACCAGAACTCTCCGTTCGAGAACTCGCTGCCAGTCATCCGGAACATCATCAACGGTGTCGACCGCGATATCACTGAACTCACGTATGGCGATCTGCAGCCTGTCGCGACCGATGCCTACCGGAAAATACAGAAGGTCGCCAGTTACGTCCACCACCGGCGGGACACGTTCCCGCGTGCTGTCAGCCAGACCATGCGGGATCTCCATTTCACGCACTCCTACCTGAGCACACTTCCGACCTCGGTGGAGTTCCACGACGACATCATGGCATTCGAGAGCGGGTGGGGTGCGGGATCGGCACTGGACCAGATGATCGATAACGTCCGCGGGAACTACCATGAACTGGAGAGCGATGTGACGGGTGCCGGTAATATGCTCGAGGATGCCTGCGATGCGCTCTCCAGAATGCGAAGCCAGCTGGTCCAGCGCAATCCCAAGGCGGATGAAATCGTCAGCGAACTCCGGGCAGCACTCGAGGCGGATGAATCGCTTGTCGTCCTGACGGCTACGAACAGACAGACCTCGCTGTTGCGCTCATTTGTCTCGGAACAGGCCGGCCTTGGTGGCACTGCACTCGATGCGGCTGGAATCGAATTCCATCCGCTTTACAACACCCATACAATTCCGATGGGCGACCGGTTGCTATTTCCGGGTGTGCCCTCGAAGAGCCATCATCCAGCTGTCCTCTCCGGTGCCGCACCGGACCAGACCTACCTCTCGTATAGCTGGGAAAGCGACCGTCTCAGATACTGGCTTGACGAACTTCAGCGGGTCGCGAATCATCGCTGTGGTCCCGGTGCGCTCGTTTACACGGCGGACCAGCTGGATGTGAACGACAGTGGGCTGGAAAGCTATCTCGAGCTACCAGAAACCGGCCACCAGCCGGTCCCGGCCGAACGGGAGGGCCGCGACGGGGATGACGGGACAACAGACGAGGAGGCGGAGGTTCCAACCACTCGAAAGCAGGGTGTCGGGAGTCAGTCCGCGACGAGCGTTGGCACCAGTGACTCCGCTGTCGAGGCCGATGCGGAGATCGACCCCGAATCATTCGCACCCGACCCCGGTGCACTCCGTAATGCTGCGGAGTCCTTCGATGATGGAACGGAGCAGGAATCCGTCTACGAGGGACGCGAGGAGGTCAGTTCCACCGGCAGCGGGACCGTCTTGGTTGTCCGCATCGACCTGTCCGGGAACGCGTGTCTGTTCGAGCGACCCGGCGGACTGGTGTGGGTCTATGCCGACGGGGGCTCCGGACAGAAGCGCCGGCGACGGAAGGCCGCAAAGGCACTCGAGCAAGGGGATATGATACTGATCACAGAACAGGAGAGTCGCCGGGACATCTTCGAGCACATCGTTGAGAAGATCCGCTCGGAGGTGCCCGAGTTCAAGAACTACAGCAAGATGCTCGAGTACTGGCGGACCAACCTCGAGCGTATCGTCTCGGAACAGGACGTCACGGCGAAACATATCTCGACAGCACTGGAGGAGTACTCCAGCAGGGATGGCAATCCGGATGTCACCCGGACCTACCACGCGGTGCGCGACTGGATCAACAAGGAGACCATTGGGCCAAGCGAGTACAGAGTGATCGAGGCACTGGGCGAGATCTATGACGTGGACATCTACAGAGAACTGGCGAAAGAAATCGAGGCCTCCCTAGACGAGATCCGGAGCCTGCACCGGCAGGTTGGCAAACAGCTCGACAAGATCCTCTTTAGCGCCGGCTCGGCCGATGACAGTGACGCCTGGCTCTTCGAGCGGTTCGGGATCCGTGTTGGCGACGTCCAGGACGCCATCGAGTACCGGACTGTCGAATCCGTTTCGGAGGACACGGTCGAGATCAGCCGTCGTGAACTCGGTCGGCTGTCCGAACGCCGCTAGCTCCGGGCTCCGGGCCTCCCCCACCAGTCTGACATCCCCCCGCCCCTGACGGAATGGACCGGTCGCAGGAGTGGCTGTCTGAGGCCGGATCTGCCGGTACGTGTAACCGGACAACACTTATCTCGCACGCCGTGTTTCTAAGGGACATGTCCGGCGAACCCGGTCCAGATGCCGTCCCGGAATTCTCGCATTTCGCACCAGAGGGAACTGATACCGGCGATGCTACCTATCGTGACCAGACCCGTCTCTCCCGATATATTGGCGGTCGCGTGCTGGATCATGTGACCGGGACGGGAACCCGGTACGAGAAAGACAGCCGTGTTCTCGTTGACCAGCCCTCGGATTCGTACTTTGCAGGGACGCTGGCACCGGCCGAGGACGCCGAGTACAGCGATCTTTCGGATGAACTGGAGAGCAAACTGTCACCATCGGCCCTGCAGGCGGAATTCCAGATCGATCCCGGGACGACAGATGAACTGGAGGTGACAATCAGCGGAAACGTCTATTACCGGACGTTTCCCACCTTCGAGCAACAGACCGGTGATGCCCACAGCACAGCCGCGACCGAGGAGTCCTCCGGGGAACAGGAGGAGAGTGATGTCGGTCGCGATGACATCGACTACGAGTACTTCCAGCGTGTGTATCACCGCCATTCGTTCGAGGTGGGCTCGATCGCTATTCCGGTCCCATCTCTTGAGGAGGGAGCCCGTGCAACGCCGGAGTTGCAGGCGGCCGAGGACACCATCGCACGGTTCCGCGACAAGCTTGCTGACGCTATCAGCGCACTCGACCGGGATGACGATACCCCGCCACTCTGGCGCTCGGACCGTCTGATCGACCGCACGATCTCGCTGGATGGCGTGCCGGGTGCCCCTGCCGAAACGCGGATCGACACCAGAGAATACACCGGCGATCTCTATTTCCCGTCGGATATCCTCGGGCACGACACAGAAGACGACAACCGGGCAGCCTATCAGGCACTGCTGGACCGGATGACAGCGGGCCCCGACTCCGAACGTCTGATACCGGACTGGGATCTCGCGGTGGACTGTGAATTCGTCCAGACCGAGGAGGGTCCTGTCCGGGCAATTCTGACAGTCGAAAACGCCTCCGCCGGGACCCCCCGAGATGAGACGGGCAATATTCACCACAACACCGACGCAGATACCACACTGTTCGATCTCACGGCCGATATCAGGCTCTCGACGGGCGAATTCGTCGATTTCACGTTCGAACGACTCGAGGAGGATTTTCGCTATGACCGCGCGCTGCCGGGGCGGGGAACCAACTGCGTCATCTCCCGACCGGACCCCGAGAGACGCGATCATCTCAGAACGGACTATCTGCCAGTCCATCGCCAGCGGCGATACGTCCCCCGGATGGGCGATGACATGGAACGTGACCTTGACCTGACGTTCGAGACACTGCAGGACCTCGAGGGCGGCGGGCTTGCAGCACTGAAAGAGATACGTGACGAGATGTGGGCCTATCTTGAAACACAGGACCGCGGCTACGATCAGGCGCTGGAGAATCACTACCGGCCAGATCCCGAGTTTACGGAGTCCGACGAACAGGACTTCCTCGAGGACCGCGACTCGTTCAGACAGGAAATTCTGCGCGTAGAACGCGCGATCGAGTGCCTCGAATCGGATCTCCACGACGATACCATGGACGGCAAGGTTGCCAGTGCGTTCGAACTGATGAACCGGACGTTCGCTCGTGCACAGGACTTCCCGGGGTGGCGGCCGTTCCAGCTCGTCTTCATACTTCGTGTGCTCCCGGATATCGTCAGCAGGGAATATGATGCGTGGAGCGAGGTGACCTGGCGCGATGGCGATGCGGGCCGGAACTTCAGCGGTGAAGAGATGGAGGCACTGGATCTCGTCGACATCGTCTGGTTCCCGACCGGTGGGGGCAAGACCGAGGCCTATCTCGGGCTGGGTATCTTCGGTGCGTTCTTTGACCGCTTCCGGGGGAAAAATTACGGCGTCTCGGCGTGGACCCGGTTTCCCCTGCGTCTGCTGTCCCTGCAACAGACCCAACGCCTCGCCAAACTGCTGATGTATGCGGAGGTTGTCCGCAGAGACGTCCCCGAACTCCGCGGCGACGCGAAAATGTCGTTCAGCCTCGGGTATCTCGTCGGTTCTGCGAACACCCCGAACAAGCTCTCGAACTACGTCGACAATCCCCAGAGCGATGATGAGTATGTCAGAATGTACAACCGCTACCGGGACAAGGAGGAACTGCGGAATCAGGCCAAGGTCATCTCCTCATGTCCCTTCTGTGAGGCACCGGTGTCTGTCGAGGTGACGGATGATTTCCGCCTTGCACACTGCTGCACGAACGAGACAGACAGCTGTGACTGGCAGCAGCGAGCGCTTGATACCGGCGACGACTACCAGATTTTCGCCCGGGATGAACTCCCGGTCCACGTCGTGGACAACGAACTGTACCGGTACGCACCGACCTTTGTTGTCGGCACGATCGACAAGATCGCGGCTGTCAATTACGAGCGGAAATCGGGGCACCTCTACGCCGGCAAGATGACACACTGGTGTCCGGACCACGGGTTTGCCAGCCTGGGTGAATGCACGGAAAAATACGCCTGTCACAGCGACAACGCTGGTACAAACGATCCCGAAGAGACGCTGATACCGCTGTCGGACACACCGCTCGGGACGCCGACAGATATATCGCCCACCCTCCAGATTCAGGACGAACTCCACCTGCTGAAGGAGTCACTCGGGACCTTCGACGGCCACTACGAGACCTTCGTCGATGCTTACCAGCAGGAACAGGGGCTCCAGCGCACCAAGGTCGTTGCAGCCACAGCCACCATCGAGGAATACGAGAAACAGACCCAGCAGCTGTATCTGCGAAAGGCCGAGCGGTTCCCGACCGAGGGGCCGTTCCTCGGCGAGAACTTCTACGCCAGAACCGAGGAGACCACCCGCAGACAGTTCTGCGGTATTCTGCCACACGGGAAAACACACATCAACGCTGTCATCGACCTGCTGTATCACTATACCAGAGAAATCGAGACGCTCCGCGAGGAGATACATGACGCGACCTCACCCCACCAGCTGATCGAGTCCCTATCCTTCGAAGACGTCAGCACAAACGAGTCGTTCCTCGAACTGCTCACACTCTATGAGACCAGTCTGGCCTACACGATCAGCAAGAAAGAGAAGAACCCGCTGGTGCGTTCGATTGACGGCCAGATGGCAGACTATCTTCGCAACCATGGCCTGCGGACCCCACTTTCGGATGAACTGACAGGTGACACCCTCTTCGATGACGTGGAAGATATTCTGAACAATCTCGAGAACCCGCCGGATGACTTCCGCGACCGGCTAAACATGATCACGGCCACCAACATGATCAGCCACGGGGTTGACGTCGATCGGTTCAACTACATGGTCTTTTTCGGCATGCCGCGCCAGACCGCGGAATATATCCAGTCCAGCTCGCGTGCCGGGCGGAAACACCCGGGGCTGGTACTGCTATGTTTCAATCCGAGCCGGGAACGCGACCAGAGCCACTACCACATGTTCAACAAATATCACGAATATCTTGACCGGCTTGTCGAACCGGTGCCGGTGAACCGCTGGAGCCAGAACAGTATCAAGAAGACCATCGCCGGGATGTTCTTTGGCTGGCTCTACAACGAGTGGATGTACCAGACCGGGGAGTATTTCTGGTTTGCAGATAACGTCCGGCCTTTCGTCAGGGCCCTCCGGAACGACACTGTCCAGGAAACAGAGGAGTACCGGTCGACGGGGCTGACTGGCGACGCAGATGTGCTCGAGCTGCTGGAACTCTCGTATGGCCGGCATCTGAACGGTGATCTCCCGGATACGTTCCAGGAGGTGCTCGAGGAGGAGCTTGACACGATGCTGGCCACACTGGAAGGTGCACGGACACAGTTTGCCGGTGAAGCGCTGGCCAACGGCCCGATGCGCAGTCTCCGGGATATCGACGCCGAAATCAGACTGGTCCCGGACGACTGGCACAACAACTCCCTGTTCGAGACGCTGGAGCAGCGATAACGATGGTCGAAAACGAGGACAACTACATGGGGCGGGGGAAGGCACAGGTACTGTTCAACCACCTGCCGGCAAGCACATTCGACTACGACCGTGGATTCGGCATCCACCGGGTGAAATCGATTCAGGGGTCAAAGGCCGATGAACTCGACAGCCAGTATATTGGCGAGCAGATCATCCGGCGAGTCAGACAGTGGAACCGCGAGCCGAACTCGCTGGGGACCACCGGGTTCCCGGAGCACGCCAGCGGCTACACACTGCTGACTCCGGGCAAGGTCAAAACGGAGTTCTTCCCCCTGTTGCTGTCCTGCGAGGAGTGTGGCCGGGCACATTTCTACCAGTCACCGAACCAGCTTGCCTTCAAGAACGAGGAGTTGTGCTGTGACGAGCCGGACTGCGATGGTGTCGTCTCGCAGGAGCAGTTCGTTGGCTTTCACGAGTGTGGCGCGATCGAATCGATAGCGCCCTCACTGGATTCACAGCCCCACCGGAAACCGGGGCCCTGCTCCTGTGGACAGATGCGATGGCGGCTGGATACTAGGAGCAGTCAGCGACTGCAGAACTTCCGCTGGGTCTGTATGAACTGCGGGAACCGGGAGGAACTCAGCCAGCAGTGTGGCAGCAGCTGCGACCTCGATGAGAATTTCCTCTCGTTCAACGTTCACCGTGGGAGCAACGTCTACCAGCCCCACTACTTCAATCTCGTCAGTGTTTCCAGTACCGGGTCAAACCGGCTGTCCTCGACCAGCGAGGCGATCGCCGTACTCGCAAAGTATCTCGGGCTGAGCGATGAGTCAGTCAGCCGTATCGATATCGAACAATCAAAACAGGATACCGAACGGGAACAGCTGGAGGAGATGCGCGACACGCTTGCCGCGAAAGGCCTCGATGATGCTGTCAGTGATATCGAGGACGAACTCGAACAGCTCGAGGGCGGTGGCGAGAGCATTCGCGACGGCGTCGAACAGTTCGTGCCGCAGATCACAGCGTCACTTAACTCCGAAGACAGTGACGAATACGCGTATGCCACCGATGCGGTCCAAGAAATCTATGAACACCTGAACATCAGCAATGAACTCCAGACCCGACCAGCAAGCGACGTCATCATGGCTCGCGGTGATGCTGACCTCCGTGAACGTGAATCACTCGAGGACCGTGCGGCCGAGGTCGAACGCAAACTCGACCGGCACGGTATCGAATCCGCCGGGCTGATAGAGAACTTCCCCATCACGAGTGTCGTGTTCGGGTACAGCCGTGGCGGTCGCAATCCGGACGAGGCACGGCTCATCTCTTTCGGTGATGACCAAGCAGAACTCACTGACGGCAATCTGGACACCTCGACCACCCCGGTCTTCGTCGATACGGTCCGGACCGAGGCTGTCCGGTTCGAACTCCGTCCCAGAGTGGTGATGGCGTGGTTGCTCGAAAATAGCCGACAGGACACGGATCTCGGGACCACGCTCCGGGAGCAGATACTGACCAGCAGCCTGCCAGCGGCACGGGAGATTCCGGTGCGGGAAGACTGGACCAGCGAGACTATCGCCGACTGGGCAAAATATGACGGCACGACGGTCGGGACCGAGGTACTGGATGCGTGGTCAATCGAGGAGATCCGTGGCTGGCTGGCCGAGAACATGACCCCCATCCCGGAGTACGACACGATATCAGCCGATGACCCAGCACAGATCATCAGCTACTATGTGTATCATCTGGTCCACTCGTTCTCGCATACAGTGCTGAAACAGGCCACCACGCTGATCGGCATGGAACGTACCAGTATCTCCGAGTACCTGTTGCCCCGGTCGCTGACAGCGATCGTCTACACGAACCAGCGGACTGACTTCAGCCTCGGGGGCATGCACGCACTGGTCGAATCCGGACTCGACGATCTGGTCGAGAGCATCGACCAGGACGGCAACAACTGTGTCTACGACCCGGTCTGCAGCCGTGACGGGTCGACCTGTTTCAACTGTATGTTTGTCTCCGAGGTCTCCTGCGGACATCTGAATCGAAATCTCGGCCGTGACTTCCTGTTCGGGTCGAAGCCAATGGCAAACCGGGCTCTCCTCGGCTACTGGGAAATTGCTCAGAGCCTTGCCCGAGAGGAGAGTGAATAGTTGTATCTGGTGTCGGCAAGATACTTATGTCGCTTCCTGATGAGATTGTCTTTCGAGATGTCGTCTCCATCAATCTCCTGCTCACGATCGTTGAGTTCTGAAAGAAACCACGAAAGGAGGGACAAATATCGTAGTCGAAGTGTATTGTTGGTCAGGAGCGCGTTTGCATATAGCCGGACTGACCGGTTACGGGCACGGTCTGACCCAAGAGGATCACGAGGACGCCCATCTGTGTCGATTTCCTCGCTCCATTCTGGGTCAAGTTTTGACATCCCCTCGGGCCATGTCTTCCGGTTTAAAAATCCAGGGACAGCATCAAGAACAAATGAAAACGATTGGTTTTGGTGTTTTAGTGACGACAAGACCTACCCTTTATTGAACTATCCTAGGGTCTCATTCCATGGTAAATCCAAGAAGCCATTCACTCGAAGAGATGTTAAAGGATGTTCATGATCAGGTGAGGCTCATGTTTATTCCATTCAGGGTGGCCTGAATTAACTAATTCACTCAGAACCCGTTCACAAAAACCGACCCCCCGAACCTTTATTACAATCCGCGAGTTTCACTATCGCGAGTCCCAGACGGAAGCGGGGCCCGTTCGAAGGCTGCACGGGTTACGAGATCTGAGCGGAGCCGTATACGGCCGCGAAAAAGACAGATCGCATCCTACAGGCCTTGAAGCCGAAGAATTCGAACGGTTACAAACCGTACGTGCCGCGTATGGGTTGGGGCGGATTTGAACCGCCGGCCTCCTCCATGTCAAGGAGGTGTCATAACCAACCTAGACCACCAACCCGCGCTGACTTGCTACACTCACGAGTTGACGACAGGGATAATTGAAGGTTTCGAAGCGGAACGCCCGCCGCCGGATCGAAGGCGATTTCCGCCGACGGCTCAGGGACGCCGCTTGCGCTTGACGAGTGCTGCTGCTGTCGCTGGTCTGCAAGCGACGAGCGGGGACCGGCGGACCCGTCAGAACGAGAAGTCGTCGTCTTCCTCGCGCATGCCGGGGTCCTCCGCGGTGTCCCACATGTCGTCGGCGAACTCGTCGGCCATGTCTGTCTCCGTCACTTCCTCCCCCGTGTCCCGCGTGTACGCGTCCAGGCCCATCGAGAGGAGTTCCTCGACGGCCGCCTCGCGACTCACGAACTCCTCTTCGGTCATCCGCTCTAGCTGGGTGAACACGTCCTCCGGGAGCGAAACTTCCACTGTGGGCATAGTCGTCGTTGTACCCTCGGGGGTCAAGTGTTTTGAGTATTTGGGCTAGGGTCGGTCGCCCGCGGGGCAGTCGCGTCTGTCTTAACCTCAGTGCCCGCCGCCGCCGAGGACGACGGTCCGGACCACGACGAAGATACCGACGAGGAAGTAGACGGCGATGAGCATCGCCATCACCTGCGTCTCGCGCAGGCGGTTGTTGAGGAAGGCGCCGACCTGACCGCCGAACAGACAGCCCGTGGCGACGAAGACGCCGACGTCGAAGGGCACGGTGAACCCCTCGCCGGTGACCGACGGCGCAAAGCGCAGCAGGGCGACGTTGGCGATGAGCGCCGCGACGATGGTCACGTGGAGGACCAGAGCGCTCGTCCCCGTCGAGAGCTTCAGCGGGACGCGCCGCCGCAAGGCGAGCATCGTCTGTGTCAGCTCGCCGATGGCGATGCCGACGAGTCCGGCCAGCGTCCCGCCCAGCAGGGTGATCAGGAAGTCGGGCAGTTCGAGGTGGAACTCGCTGGCGTCGTCGCCGTCGCCCATGACGGCGCGGCCGGTGGCCCGTTCGCGGTCGGTCGTCGCCGCGCCGCCCATCGTCTCGCTCGGCGGCGTCTCCGCCGCGTCGTGGGTGTCGGTCAGCACGCGCGTCCGCGGTTCGTACCCCTCCTCCAGCACGGCCAGCAGCGACAGTTCGGGCTTCTCGGCGACGGTGTCGACCAGCGACGGCCCGTGCTCGTGGGACTCGAAGAGGACGACGGCGAGCACGACGAGCAGGACGCCGAACCCGACCATCAGCAGGTTCGAGGGGACGTAGTACGAGCCCGCGCGGGCCAGCATCGCCGTCGGGACGGTGATGACGAGCACCTTCTTCGCGACGTTGAAGTCGATCTGGTGGCGGTACCAGTAGGCCGCGACCGACGAGGAGTAGCCGAACAGTTCGACGAACAGCGCGAGCCCGATAGCCGCGTTGATAGAGAGCGCCGGGAAGTTCGGGACGACGAGGGGGAAGACGAACAGGAACGCGGGTGTGAACAACACTGCGGCCTCCATCGCGAAGGTGTTGACGATGGTCGCGATGGTGAAGCCGAGCAAGACGAGCAAGAGCAGTCCGTACAGCGGGATGTCCAGGCCGAACATCTCAGACGTGCCCCCCTGGCGCGCCACCCTGTCCACGGTCCGTCTCGACCGACCGAGCGCCGACGCTCCGACTCACGGTAGAGGGTACGGGGAAACTGCGACTGAAAAGCGTGTTCTCTCGAACGCTCAGTGGCAAGTGTCCACATATGGACGTCCCGACGCGGCGACGCAGCGCGACTCGCGGACCTGTCACTCCGAACCCCTGGTCAGGGCTCGTCGGCGGCATCGGGGCCGGTGGGTACTGGGGCCGCGACGCCGAGTCGCCCCTCCACGAACGCGGCGAAATCGTTCGCGAACGCCGCCACCTCGTCCCAGTCGGTGTACTCGTGGTCCCGCGAGGTGTCGGTGTCCCCGGTCGCCTCCTTCGCGATGCGTTTCATCACGATTCGCTTCAGGAAGCCGTACTTCGAGTACCGGAGGGCGCCGCCGAACAGCCCGATCCGGTCGGGGTGCCAGTCGGTCTCCTCGACGAACGAGTCGACGTAGCCCGCCGCCTCGGCACGACCCTCCTCGGTGTCGGTCGCCGAAGAGAGCGACACCTGGAAGAAGCCCGACGGCCGCGCCGCGAGCGCGTCGCGGTTGTCCTCGGCGAACGAGCGGACCGTCGACTCCTGGGTCCCCATGTGGATCGACGACCCCACCAGGACGGCGTCGAAGTCCGCGACCGACAGATCCGACGGTCGGTCGGCCGCGTCGACGACGGTCAGATCGTGGCCGCGCTCCGTGAGCGCCTCCCCGATTCGGTCGGCGACTTTCGCGGTCTGTCCCTCTCCGGTGCCGTAGCACACGAGGATCGAAGCCATACCAGACGATACGCCGGAGACCGCGAAAAGTGTTGTTGCTGGTTTGACAGACTGTGGCAGTCCGCTACCGTCGGTCCGGCGCCCTCACCCGCCCAGGCTCTCGATCAGCGCCTCGTACTCGGCGAGGACGCGGTCGCTCGCGAAGTCGTCGGCGCGGGCTCGCAGACGGTCGCGGTCCCGACTCGCGTCGGCGTCGAGCGTCTCGGCCAGCGCGTCCGCCAGCGCGGCGTCGTCGCCTACCGGGACGAGGCGGCCGAACTCGCCGTCGGCGAGGATTTCGCGCGGGCCGCTCGGGCAGTCCGTCGAGACCACCGGACAGCCACAGGCCAGCGCCTCCACGATGACGGTCGGGAGCCCCTCGTAGGTCGAGGAGAGCGCGAAGACGGCCGCACGGGCCATGTACGGCGCCGGGTCGACGTAGCCCGGAAATGCCACCGCGTCGTCGAGTTCCAGGTCGGCGACCAGCGACTCGACGGTCTCCCGTTCGGGGCCGGTCCCCGCGAGGACGAGGCGAGTGTCGGGCCGCTCGGCGTGGAGTCGGTCGAACGCCCGGACGAGCGTCGGCAGGTCCTTTTCGGGAGCGAGCCGGCCGACCCACAGCACCACGTCGCGGTCGGAATCTTCGAGCCACGAGACGTCGACGGATCCGGTGGCTCGCTCGCGGATTTCGTCGACCGGAACGGGATTGTGGAGGACAACCACGTCCTCGGGCGCGGCGCGAGTCCGCTCGCGGACGCTCTCGGCGACGCCCTCGGAGACGGCGACGACCCGATCCGCCGCGCCGTAGGCCCAGTACGCCAGTCGCGTCGTCAGGTCCCGTTTCCCGCCGCGCTCCATCCCGACCGTCGTGTGTTCGATCGGGACGACGGGCGTGCCCGACAGTGACAGTCGCGCCGCCGCGACGGCCACGACGTTCGCATACGTCATCGCCGAGAAGAGGACGCGCGGGCGCTCCCGGCGCAGATACGCGACGATCTGCGGGACGGACGCGGCGATACCGGCCCCGGGGACGACGGGCGTGTCGAAGTCGACGATCCGGACCGGATCGTCGACTTCGGGGCGGAGTTGGCCGCCAGGATACGAACAGAGCAGGTCGACGGCGTGACCGCGGTCGGCGAGGCCGTCGACGAGGTCGACGGTGACTCGCTGGGCGCCGCCGGGGGTGAGTTCGGGCAGGTAGACGGCGATCGGGCCGGGCCGGGCCATCTACGCCGCGAACCCGGCCTCGGTCGCGAGGCGGTCGCGAACCGACTCGGCGGCTGCGACCAGTCGGTCGCTCTCGCCGCCGCCGGTCGCGAACTCGGGGCCACCGCCCGCACCGCCGCCCGCCTCCGCAGCGACTTCGCGGGCGATTTCGTCGGCGCGCTGGTCTTCGACGTCGCTCCCGACCGCGACCGCGAGCGTGCCGTCCGCTCGCGCGGTGACGATAGTAATGCCCAGCGAGTCCTCGAGCGCCCGTTTCGCGATGGCTTCGGCGTCGTCGAGCGTGCCGTCGGCGAGGTCGACGACGGTGACGTGCCGTTCATCGAGATCGGGTACGGGCGCGTTCAGCGCCGACCACCAGCGGCCGGCCCAGCTGGCTCGCGTCTTCTCGAGGTCGGTCGAGAGCGCCCGGACCTTCGCGTCGAGCGCCTCGACGCGCTCGGGCACCTCCGCGGGCTGGGCGTCCAGCAGGGTCGCGAGGTCGGTCAGCGCCGACGGATCCGAGGAGCCGACGGCCACGGGTTCGTGGGTGTCGCCGGAGCCGGCGGCGCCGTCCCACTGCTGGCTGAGTATCAGGCTCTCCCTGATCGTCTTCTCGCGTCGCCGGTAGTACCAGACGGCGGCGACGAGTGCGAGCGCGAGCACGAGCGCGAGTTCGGTGAGGTGATTTCGTGTTCGTGACATCGTGTGTTCGTGACTGGCGTTATTCGTGTATAAACCGCTTGAGACGCGGACCGACGACGGGGTTGGTGAGCACGGGACTGAACCGCTCGGCGATGCTGGCTGCCGCGCCGTACCCCTCCAGTGAGGCTCGCCCCGACCGATGGGGCGGCGTGACGAAACTCGCGAGCGGCGAGGCCTCGCCGCCGAACTGCCGTTTGAAGTCGTGGACGCCGGTTCCCGGTCGCGAGCGCCCGAAGTCGACGGTGTCGATATCGCCGAGGCAGGCGTCCTCGATGGCCGCCGCGTAGAGGCGATGGTTCGGGCGATGCTCCCAGGCCGACTGCAGGGAGGCGTTGCTCCAGACCATCCGAACGCCGCCGAAGTCGAGCAGGAGGACGCCGCCGACCGTCTCGCCCTCGCGGTCGGCACAGAGGACCGTGCAGTCGTCGCCCAGCTCGGCCGCGAGGTCGAGGAAAAAGGACTCGGGGAACTGCGGGCTGCCGAGTCGCTGCATCGTCTCCAGGTAAAGCGGGTAGTACTCGTCGACGCTTCCGGGGCGGACGGTGACGTCGGCCTCGCTCGCGATCCGGAGACAGCGGCGTCCCTCCGCCGAGAACGAGCGCTCGCGGACCTCGTCGAAGGCCCGCGTCGTGTCGAGGCGGATCACTTCACCAGTCCTGACAGCGCCGTAGCCCGCGGCGTTGTACCCCGATAATCCCGTCCAGCCGGCGTCTTTCAGCACGCGAGCGCCGAGTGGTCCGACGTCCGCGGCGACTGCGCGGAGGACGCCGGCCGTATCGACATCCTCGGCGACGAGGGGGAAGCCGTACTCGCAGAAGGGGTTGACGATGGTGGCGCCGCCGAGTCCCCGAATCGAGAAGCCGGGGACGGCGGCGACCACTTCGGATCCGCCGGTTTCGGTGACGAGGAAGTGGTTCGAGTCGTACCCGAACGAGGAGTCGACGGCGGTGAGCCACCCCCACAAGTGGAAGACGGTCGCGGCGGGGTGGTCGTCGACGAACCCACGCCAGTCGTCGGCGTCGGCCCGCGTGACCGGCCGGAGTTCGTACTCACTGGGCACACGTCTCTCCTCTCGCTCGCCGACGGAGAACTCCCGCTGTACTCATACGTCGTCTGGTTCGACAGATGTCCACATAACCGTTGCCGTCGGACCGAACCTTGTCACGGCTCGGCAGCGGCTGACTGTCGGGTGGGGTCGAATTCGGTCGAATGCGGTTGCGGTGATGTGTGATCGAGTGCGGTTGCTGTGGCGCGCGCCGTCGCGCCCTGTGTGGCGCGACGTTCCCGTGCGAGGGATGAGGAGCGCAGGCACGAGCACCGCAATCGGTTGGGGAGGCTCGTGGCTGTCTGCGATCACGGTGCGGTGCGGTCCCTGGTGGACTGAAAGGGCGAGGCCCGCTCGCGTTCATGTAGTCGTCTGAGCGGGCCAGTATCCGCGCGGGCGGTGCGGAGAGCGCGGATATCCCGCTCAGCGACCGCGAGCGGGGCGAGGGCTTTCAACTCTCAGGATCGAGTGCGGTCGTAGTGGCGTCTGCAGTCGAGAAGGCAGCTAGCGAGCGGGGCGAGGGCTTTCAACGCACAGAATCATCAGCGGTCGCGGTGCCGTCTGCGGTCGCAGTAAAAACTCCATATAGCGATCCACACACAGGATCACCGACGATCGCGACTCCATCACAGCGAGCGAAAGCAGTATCACGGCTGCCAGAGTAGACCGCGCCATGTCCGGTCCGACGGTGAGCGTCGTCCTGCCGACGTACGACCGCCCCGACAAACTCCGGCGAGCGGTCGCCACCGTCGCGGCACAGACCTACGACCCGGTCGAACTCGTCGTCGTCGACGACCACTCCCCGGAACCAGCACAAGACGTACTCGACGACTGCGACACGGACGCGCTGGCCGACGTCCGCTGCATCCGCCACGACGAAAACCGCGGCGGCAACGCCGCCCGCAACACCGGCATCCGAGCCGCAAATGGCGAATTCCTCGCTTTCCTCGACGACGACGACCGGTGGGAACCCGAGAAGCTCGCCCGACAGGTCGAGTGCTTCGAGAGCGCCGGCGAGCGCGTCGGGTTCGTCTACACCGGCGCGCGCTACGTCTACGACGACGGCGAGCGCGTCATCGTCACCGACGTCCGCGGCGACGCCACCGAAGCCATCCTCCGGGGCGAGAGCATCGCGGAGTTCTCCGCGGTGATGGTCCGCGCGAGCGTCGTCGAACGCGCCGGCCTCCCCGACGAGCGCTTCCCCAGCTGGCAGGACCACGAGTGGTTCCTCCGACTGTCGCTGCACTGTGAGTTCGAGGTCGTCCCCGAGCCCCTGACCGTGCGCCACTGGGACCACGACGGCCGCATCGGCCAGAACTTCGAGAAGCGACGCGACGTCTCCTTTCCCCTCTTCGTCGAGAAACACCGCGACCTGGCGCGCGAGTACGGACTCGAAAACCGATTCGTCGCCTCGCTCCTCGAGACGCTGGTCATCGACGCCGCCCAGAACGGCCGGTACGGTCAGGCCCGCGACCTCGCCTTGCGGACCATCCGCACCGATCCGACCTTCCTCGCGCCGTGGCTCTACCTCCTGGCCTGTCTCGGCGGCGGCCTCACCTACCGGCCCGCACAGCGGCTGATGGCCGTCGTCCAGTCCTGACCGACAGACTGCTGTCTCCGCGTCACTGGAACTCGACACCGGTGATCTCGAACCGGGCGCCGCCGCGCTCGCTCTCGGTCACGTCGATGGTCCAGTCGTGTGCGTCGGCGATCTCCGCGACGATGGCCAGGCCGAACCCCGTCCCGTCGTCACGGGTGGTGTGGCCGCGCTCGAAGACCTCGTCGCGGCGCTCCCGGTCGATCCCCGGACCGTCGTCGGCGACGTAGAATCCACGGTACTCGGCCGACCCCTCGCCCGCGGGCAGGTCGTCGACGAGAACGGTCACGTCGTCAGCGGCGTGGTCCACCGCGTTCCTGACGAGGTTCGCCAGCAACTGTCGCAGGCGAGACTCGTCGGCCAGGACGTCGGCGCCCGTCTCGACGCGCAGGGTCGCGTCGGCGGTGGCGACGGTCCCCCAGCACAGTCGGGTCGCGCTCGCGAGGGCGACAGGCTCAGTGGCTTCGACGCGCTCGCCGGCCCGGGCGAGCGTCAGAAGGTCGTCGATCAGCGTCTCCATCCGGTCGTGCGCCCCCGCGACAGCGGCCAGGTCCTCGCTGTCGCGGCGCTCGCGCGCCAGTTCCAGCCGCGAGGTCGCGACGTTCAGCGGGTTCCGCAGGTCGTGGCTGACGACGCTCGCGAACTCGTCGAGGCGCTCGTTGGTCTCTCGCAACTCGCGCTCGCGCGCTTTCCGGTCGGTGATCTCGCGGGTGTTGACGACGTAGTGACCCTCCGGCGTCGGGTCCGACGAGGCGACGGACTCGACCCAGACGTAGTCGCCGTCGGCCCGCCGGTGGCGGTACTCGACGGCCTCGACGGTGTAGTCCTCGCTCGCGACCACCGTCTCGAACGCACCCAGCACGCGCTCGCGGTCCTCGGGGTGGAAGTACTCGGCGACCTGCTGGCCCACGAGATCGGACTGGTCGAACCCGTAGATCCGCTCGATCGAGGGGCTCTCGTACCGCACCACGCCGCGCTCGTCCAGAACGGTGAGGAGGTTCGTCGAATGGAGCGGAATGTGGTCGAGCGGGATCGCGTCCTCGGCGTCCGCCAGTTCCCGGTCCGACTCCGGTTCCGGGTTCGTCCCCGATTCGGAGTCAGACCGCTCGTCGTCCATACGCCTTACTGTGAATGTGCCACTATGACTCCTTCGGCGAGCGGGACCGCTGACCTGCCGACAGGTCAGCGGGCGGCGATCACAGCAGCTGCTCGTACAGCCCGATCGCCCAGTGGTCACCGAAGGCTGGTTTGCCGAACCCGATGTTCCCGTCGACGGCACAGAGCCACCGGTCGTCCAGCAGCCACGCGTCGACGTGGTGCATCCGCCCGGAGTTCCAGCCCACGCCGCCCGCGGGGCCGACGACGGGATCCGGCGACGCGCGCCGGTCGGAATAGCTCTCGGGCGTCAACTCCATCACCTCGTAGGCCCAGACGCGCTCGCCGTACCGATCTGCACAGTCCTGCGTGAAGAGGAGAAAGCCGTCCTCGCGAGCGACCGGTCTCCCCGCCGGGCGGACGCCGTCGGGCCGGTCCGTGACGACCGGATTCTCGGGATGGGGCGTCCAGTCGTCGGCGACCAGTTCGTCCGAGTAAAAAACGTAAAGATCGCCCTCGGCGGCGGCGAGCGCCCACCAGCGCCCCTCGTGACGGACCGGCACGCAGTCGTGGAGTTCGATGTCGGGCGCGAGCGGCGTCGCCACCCGCTCCCACTCGGTCGGGAAATCGGTGGCGCGATAGAGCGCGAAGTCGGCCGCCACGCCCTCTCGCTCGGACCACGGGTCCGGGACCATGTACCGCTCGCCCGCCCAGGCGAAGACGTGCGGGAAGGCCAGGTGGACGCCGGGGTCGAGGACGACTCCCGAGTACGTCCAGGTGCGCCCGCGGTCGGCGCTCGCGGCGTGCGCGATGGCGGCGGGCGGGTCCGCGCTCGGGCGGTATACCTCGAAGAAGAGGTGCCAGCGCTCGTCCGTGAGAAAGAGGAAGGGGTCGGCGACGAACCCGCCGTCGAGGCCGAGCGTCGCCGCGGTCAGTATCGGGTTCCGCGCGGCGGGTTCGGGCGAGAGCGGCGGCGCGACCCCGCGTGCGGCGTCGTCGGTCGCTGGCACCGCTCCGGTCCCGGCCGCGGGGGCCCGATAGGTGGGTCGCTCGCCGCGAGCGTCGGCCAGCCGCGCGCCGAGACCGTGATGGAGCCACCGACCCGCGTGCCAGCGCTCGGTCGGGAGCGTCAGCGCGCGCCAGTCGGCTGGCACGCTCAGGCCACCCCCTCCGAGGATGCCGACGACCCCCCGCTCATGCGTTCGCGCGGTGGGTGCGATACAGTCGGCGGGCGACCCGGAGCGCTCCCCAGCGAGCGCGGGCGAGGCCCTTCTCCCACGTGAGGACGGGTTCGACCTCGCTGCCGTACTGGGACTTGTAGCCGAAGCCGCCGTCGTCAGCGTCGGCGTTCGACTCGCCGAAGTTGTACGTCCCGAACCCCTCCGAACTCGCCCACTCGATCGCTTCGTGGTGGAGGAAACTCGACGGGTGGTGTCGGAAGTGCTCCTCGCGCAGGCCCGAAAAGAAGTGATGCAGCGAGTCCTGTTCGTCGTCGCGCACGTAGCAGTGCCAGCCGACCGTCTCGCCGTCCAGATCGGCGCGAAACAGGACGAGTCGCTCGCCCAGACAGTCCGCGAGCGCGTGGACGAACTCGGGCGGGTAGCGCAGGCCGTCGACGCGGTCGATCATCGCCGCGTAGGCGTCGTAGAACTCGTCCATCGTCCGCCGGGTCGGGTCGGTGACCCGCGTCGCGGTCAGCCCCTCCTCGCGCGCCCGGCGGGCCTCGCGGCGCCGCTCCTTGTCCCAGTCCGCGAAGACGTCGTCGGTGGGCCGACCAAGGTCGAGCAGGAGCTGGCAGGTCGTCACCTGGGCGTCGTAGCCGCGGGCGTCGATGTGGTCGGCGTAGCGCACGCTCGCAGGGTCGAGCGTGCGGATCCGGTGGACCCACACGTCGTCGGTCGCGGCCGCGCGGACCCCCTCGATCAGCCGGTCGAGCACCGGCCGGTAGTCGCCGGCGACGATCGGCCCGCCGAAACCGGGCTCCACGGAAACGAGTTCCCGCGGCGCGAGGGCGCCCGCCTGCTCCGGGACCGAGACGGGCAGATCCACCTCGTTCACGACGTTCGGGAGCGCGCCGACGAGGGTTCCGTCGCGGGCTGCGACGACGTGGCGGGGTGTCAGGTCGGTGCCGCGCTCGACCGCGCGGAGCCACTCGGTGCGGTGGAAGACCGACCCGCCCGGTGCGCGGGCCACGAGGTCGTTCCACCGAGATTCGGGCAGCGTCGCGACCCCGGCGTGAACGTCGAGCGTGATGTCGTCACTCATCTGCGTTGCACGGTCGTTCTCCGGAGAGTGACATAAGGGTTCGTGCGAACCCACTTTTTGCGGCGGAGAGCTCCTCGCGGCCCGTAGGGCCGCTGCGGGGATCCTCCGTCTGCTCACGGCGCTTCGCGCCGTGCGCATGGTCCGAGGGACCGTCGGTCCCTCGCTACCGCAAAAACGTGGGGAAAAAGGCCGGACGGCGCGCTCGCTTCGCTCGCTTCCGTCCGGTGAACCGCCTCGCTCCCGACGGTCGCTTGACGGATGCTAGCGTGATAGCTACGTTTCCTGTACCGATCGATACAGAAAGCGCGGATCGCGGCGAGAGACCGGGAAAGCGCTCACGGCTGCTCCGGTCGCCCACGCTTGCCGCGGCCGAACACCCAGGCGCGCCGCGAGAGCATCGCACGCACGTCGAACAGCCAGAGCAGGCCGACCAGCACCCCCAGTCCGAGTTCGATCAGAAACACCGACGTGAGGCTGATGTTCTGGAGGTGCCAGATGACGCTCGGCTCGGACTCGTAGATGACCGTCGGCGTCACGGGCCACAACAGGAAGGTCAGTTCGTAGGCCGACCCGTACAGCAACGGCTCGACGATGTCGCCGGCGAGGTGGGTCAGATAGCCGAACCCGAACGCGAGCACGCGAGCGCCGCCGCCGTAACGCCACGCGACGAGCGCGAGCAGGGCGACGAGCGGAACGGCGAACAGCAGCGAATGCCCGAGCGTCCGGCCGCCGGGGAGGATCGGGATCCACCAGGCGAACGGCTTGTCGATCAGGTCGGGAAACTGCGTCCCGAGGCCGCACGCGAGCGCGTTCCACATGTCGGGCGCCCGGCGGAACCTGGCGCGGACGCCCAGCGAGTAGAGCGCGTATCCTACTGCCAGATGTCCCCAGGGCCACATACACTCTCAGAGGCGCGCGAGGCGTATATCCCTGCCGACCCGGGAAACGGACCGTTACCCCGGGATCCGGGGTGGAACGGCCGTCCTACTCGTGGACAGCGGCGGCGCGTCGACTGCCCTACTCGTGAACTGAGACCGCGCGTTCGACTGCCACGGTCTGGGGGTCGCTCAGGCGCTCTGTGGCCGCGTCGGGGGCGAGCCAGGCCGCGTCGGTGTGTTCCTCGCTCACCGACACCGACCGCTGCTCGGCGGTGCAGTAGTAGTAGACGGCGATCCGACCCTGACCCGCGTCGTTGCGCCACGATGTCGCCTCGACCGGGTGGTGGACGGTCACGTCGAGGCCGGTCTCCTCGGCGGCCTCGCGGCGGAGACAGTCGGGGATCGACTCCGATTCGTGGATCCGGCCGCCGGGCAACTCCCAGCCGTCGTCGCTCGCCCGGCGGACCGTGAGCACTGTCCCTCGCGGCGTACAGACCGCCGCGCGAACGCTGACCGTCGCCCGCAGGAACGACTCTGTCATACCCGGTAGGGGTGACCGACAGTAGTAAATGTACTGGCGCGGCGGGCGCGATAACCGGTCACATCTCCCTCTCGCGCTTCGCGCAGTCACCCCGCCGACACATACTGATTAATACGGTCCTACCGTAGGCGAACCAATGACGACGACACTGGTGAGCGGTGGCGGGGGGTTCATCGGGAGTCACCTCTGTGAGTCGCTGCTCGCGGACGGTCGGGACGTGGTCTGCCTGGACAACTTCGGCAGCGGCCGTCCCGAGAACGTCGCGCATCTGCGCGACGACGACGCCTTCACGCTCGTCCGCGGCGACGTCCGCGAGATGGACCACCTCGACCTCCCCGACGCCGACGAGGTCTACCACCTCGCCTCGCGGGCCTCGCCCGCGGACTTCGTCGAACACGCGCTTGACATCGCGGTCACCAACACCGAGGGGACGCGCAAGGTCCTCGACTACGCCGTCGACTGCGACGCCCGCGTCGTCTACGCGAGCACGAGCGAGGTGTACGGCGACCCCGAGGTCCACCCCCAGCCCGAGACGTACAACGGGAACGTCAACATCCGCGGCCCGCGGGCCTGCTACGACGAGTCCAAGCGCTTCGGCGAGACGCTCTCGGTCGTCTACGGGCGCGCCCACGGGCTCGACGTCCGCACCGCCCGCATCTTCAACACCTACGGCCCGCGGATGCAGCTCAGCGACGGGCGGGTGATCCCGAACTTCGTCACGCAGGCGCTCGCGGGCGGGCAGATCACCGTCTACGGCGACGGCTCCCAGACCCGGAGTTTCGCCTACGTCGACGACACCGTCCGCGGCCTGCGCGCGCTGATGGACACCGAAGGGCTGGCGGGCGAGGCCGTCAACATCGGGCAGGACACCGAGACCACCGTTCGCGAGTTGGCCGAGGCCGTCATCGACCGCATCGGCGGTGGCGAGATCGTCACTGAACCGCTCCCCGAGGACGACCCCTCCCGCCGGAAACCCGACCTCTCGAAGGCTCGCCGACTGCTCGACTGGGAGCCGACCGTCCCGCTCGACGAGGGGCTGGAGCGCTCGATCGACTCGTTCCGCGACCGGGTCGAAAGCGACGAACGCGTCGAAGACGACGAGACCGATGAGTGACGGCACGAACGGGGCCGCGGACGACTCTCCGACGGACGAGGCTGAGCCCGCCGATGCCCCCGAGATCAGCGTCGTCGTCTGCACGCTGGCGCCCCGTGAGTCGGTCGACTGCCTGGCGGTGCTCGACGCCCAGCCGTTCGACGACTACGAGGTGATCCTGCGCGACGACTCCGGCCTCTCCGAGGCGCGCAACGCCGGCGTCGCGGCCGCCCGCGCCGACAAGATCGTCTTCCTCGACGACGACGCCGTCCCCCGCGAGGGTTACCTCGCCGCCGCCGCCGACGCGCTCGAGGAGAACCCCGTCGTCGCCGGCCGGATATTTCACCCCGGCGACGGCGTGATTTCGAACTTCTGCGGCGGCTACGACCAGGGCGGCGACCGCCACTACGTCGAGACGGTCGACGGCTCCTTCCGTCGGGGCTCGACCGGCGTCACGGGCTGTAACATGGCCTTCCGCCGCGAGGTGTTCGAGACTGTGGGGAAATTCGACGAGCGCTTCGCCTGGGGCCACGAGGAGTCCGACTTCGTCCGGCGCGCGGTCCGCGCGGGTTACCGCGTGCTCTACGACCCGGACATGGCAGTCACGCACTGGTACGCCGACTCGATCCGCGGCTACTGGCGGAAGATGGCCCACTTCGCACCGGCCGACCTGGCCTACGACCGCAAGTGGGGGACGCCGCTGCGCGAGCGCGTCACCGAGACGCTCCTGCCCGTCAGACTCGGGCCGACGCCCGCCGCGGCCGCCGTCGCCACCGTCGGGAACGTCTCCCGCAGCGCGGGCTACCTGAAAGCGATGCTCGGCCGCTGAGACGCGCTGGAAGGGATCGCGGTCACGACCGCTCGGCCAGCAGTTCCTCGTAGGTGTCACGGATCCGCTCGTAGACGCCGTCCCAGGTGTACGCCTCGCGGACGAGCGCCCTGTTTCGCTCACCGACGGCACGCCGCTCCGCCTCGTCGGCGAACAGCGCCTCGATGGCGGTGGCCACGTCGGCCGCGTCGGGGTGCATCGAGAGCACGCGGCCGTTGGTCGGGTCGTCGATCACGTCGGCGTTCGCGCCGGCGGGCGTCGTGACGACCGGTAATCGAGCGTTCATCGCTTCGAGGAGCACCGTCGAGAGCCCTTCGGACGTACCCAGCGAAAAGAAGGCGTCTGCGGCGTGATAGGCGGCCTTGAGTTCCGAAAACTCCAGGTTCGAGAGGAAGCGCACCCGCGCGTCGGCGCGGGCGACCAGCGACCCGACGTACTCGGGGTCACCCTTGCCGACGACGAGCACCTGCAGGTCCGTGTCCGCGAGGTGGTCGGTCACGGCGTCGATCAGCAGTTCCGGTCGCTTCACGTCGACCAGTCGCCCGACGAACAGCAGCGTCGGGACCGAGGGGTCGATACCGTATCGGTCGCGGAAGGCCGTGACCTCCGCGTCGGCGACGTCGTAGGCCTCGGGGTCGATGGCGTTGGGGATCACCGCGATGCGCTCGTCGGGCACGCGAAAGCGGTCGGTGAGTCGCCGCCGCTCGGCCTCGCCGAGGACGACAGCCCGATCGACGCGGTCGAATATCCACTGGGCGACCGGCTTGTACGCCATCGAGAGCGCTTTCGAGAGCCGCGTCGTCGTCGGCGTGTGGACGCCGTGAACCGTCATCACGACCGGCGCATCCGCGGGCAGGGCGGCGACGGCTTCGAGACTCGAGAAGAACCACGGGCTGTGGAGGTGGTAGACGTCGGACTCGTCGCGGCGCAGGTGGCGGAACAGGTCCACCGAGAAGGGGTTGCGGACGACCGAAAACGTCGTCTTGCAGTAGCGGGCGTCGGGCTCCGGGTCGACGGGACTGTCCGGCGAGATGCTCGCGTCCGTGGTCACGATACGCGAGTGGTGACCGTCGGCTTCGAGCGAGCGGTGGAGGCGGTGGGCGTAGTTCTCGATGCCGCCGAAGGAGGGATGATAGAGGTGAGAGACCTGCGTGACCCGCATACGCTCCCCACGACGGGTCCACTATTGATGCTTTGGAAGTCGGAACGGCTCGGTAGGTCCGGCCTTCCGGCGGGTTCGGGAACCGGCACCTATTTTCTGTCGGCTGTCGAACGGATGCTATGGATTTTGCGGACGACTCGGCGGCGGGTGACGGGGCGACTACCCCGCGCGATGGCGGCGAAGACGACCGCGTCGACCTGTGGCTGTTCGTCACCGCGCTGTCGGTGGGCGGCGCCGAGCGCACGCTGGTCGACCTGGCCAACGGCCTCGACGGCGAGCGCTACGACGTCACCGTCTGGACCATCTTCGACCAGAACCCCCTCGCCGACTGCCTCGACGACGGTGTCGCCCTGCGCACACTCGGGGTCGACGGCGTCACCTCCGACGACCACGCCTTCGCCGTCGAGCGCGCCGCCGACCCCACCGAGTACGTCCGCGCGCCCCTGCGCTTTCTCCGGATCGTCCGCCGCGAGCGCCCCGACGTCCTCCAGTCGTTTCTCACCGCCGACAACCTCGTCGCCCGCGCCGCCCGCCTCGTCGCGCCCGACACCGTCGTCGTCACCGGGATCCGACTCGTCCCGACCGGCGAGACAGGACTCGTCCAGCGCCTCGATAATCTCACCACTCGCTTCGCCGACCACGTCGTCTCGAACTCCGAGGCCGGAGCGGGGTTCGCCCGCAGCCAGTGGACGCCCGCCGACCGGGTCAGCGTCGTTCACAACGGTCGTGACCTCGACCGCTTCGACCGGGAGGAACCCGACGGCCTGCGCGACTCGCTCGGCATTTCGGCAGCGGCGCCCGTCGTCGGCACCGTCGGCCGACTCATCGACCGGAAAGGTCACGACGAACTGCTCGACGCCTGGGTCCGCGTGCGCGAGGAGGTGCCCGATGCCCACCTCCTCGTCGTCGGCGACGGCCCCGAGCGGGCGGCGCTCGAAGCGAAGGCCGACAGGCTCGGCATCGACGAGGCGGTCACGTTCGCGGGCCTGCGCGACGACGTGCCCAACCTGCTCGCCGCGATGGACGTGTTCGTCTTCCCCTCGCACTACGAGGGACTGCCCGGCGCCCTCCTCGAAGCGATGGCCGCCGGCCTCCCCTGTGTCGCCACGCCGGTCGACGGCAACGGCGAACTGCTCGAAGCGTACGAGTCGGGTCTGTTCTTCGACGTGGGCGACGACGCCGCGATGGCCCGCGCGCTCGTTCTCCTCCTCGAACAGGAGGACCTGGCCGCCGAGATGGGCGCCGCCGCGCAACGGCGCGCTCGGGAGTCGTTCGACCGGGAGACGATGGTTCGGAACTTCGAGGCGGTGTACGAGCGACTGCTGGCCGAGCGGTGATCCCGTCCGCGGTGGCGGTTCGGTTGCGGTTGCGATGCGGTCGGGGTTTGGTTGTGGTTGCGGTGGCGCGCGCCGTCGCGCCCTCCGTGGCGCGACGTTCCCGTGCGAGGGATGAGCGAAGGTTGTCTGAGCGAAGAGGCTGGGGAGGTGTGAGGCCGTCTGCGGTCGCGGTGCGGGGTGGTGGCGGCGCGGTGCGGTTGCGGTGCGGTCCTGGTGGACTGAAAGGGCGAGGCGCGCTCGCGTTCATGTAGTCGACTGAGCGGGCACTATTCTCGCGGGCGGTGCGGAGAGCGAGAATATCCCGCTCAGCGACCGCGAGCGGGGCGAGGGCTTTCAGCGCTCAGGGTCGTCTGCAGTCGCGGTGGCGTCTGCGGTTCCAGTTGCTGTGACTCGAAGCGAGCGGGGCGAGGGCTTTCAGCTCTCAGGATAACTCGCGGTTGCGGTGACGTCTGCGCTCGCAGTAAAACTCCAGTTTGCGGGTCGGGGGCGTTCAACACACACGCTCGGGTACGCTCGCGTCACCTGAGCGAGTCGGTCGAAAATCCCCCGTCCGCTGTATCGACGATGCCACCCACTGTGCTCTCCGGGTGCGCGAAACGCACAGACTAAGGCGGTACCCGAAGTAAGTCGACCAATCGATGTGTGGAATCGGTGGTAAGCTGTCCCTGTCGGCGAAACCTGACCCCGGCCTCGGCGAAGCGATGGCGGCCTGTATGCCACAGCGCGGCCCCGACGACGAGGGCGTCTACGCGGACGACTCCGTCGTCCTCGCCTTCCGGCGGCTGAGCATCCTCGACCTGACCGCGGCGGGCCACCAGCCGATGGCCACCGACGACGGGTCGATCCAGATCGTCTTCAACGGCGAGATCTACAACTACCGCGAACTCCGCGACCGCCTCGACGGCTACTCCTTCGACTCGGGCACCGACACCGAGGTCCTGCTGCACGCCTACGAGGAGTACGGCGTCGACTGCCTCGAACACCTGCGAGGGATGTTCGCGTTCGCCATCTGGGACACCGAGCGCGAGCGACTGTTCCTCGCCCGCGACCGCACGGGCCAGAAACCGCTCTTCTACCGCCGCGACGCCGACACCGGCGACTTCTGGTTCGGCTCGACCATCGGAACGCTCCTCAGCGACGACGCCGTCGAGGCGAAGCCCGACCTGCCCGCGATCCGCGAGTTCCTCACCTACGGCTACGTCCCCGGCCCCGCGACGGGATTCGCGGACATCTCCCAACTCGGCCCTGGCGAGTACATGCTCGTCGACGACGAGGGGGTCCGCCGCGACAGCTACTGGACCCTCTCGTTCGCCGACCAGTTCGACGCCTCGCCGACGACGCTCGCTCACCGCCTGCGCGACGAACTCCGCGAGGCGACCCGGCTGCGGATGCGCAGCGACGTGCCCGTCGGCCTCTTTCTCTCGGGCGGGATCGACTCGACGGTCGTCGCCGCGCTGATGGACAGCCTGACAGACCGGCCGATCGAGACGTTCTCCATCGGCTTCGACGAGTCGGCGTTCGACGAACTCGACCACGCCCGCACCGTCGCCGACACCTTCGACACGAACCACCACGAGTACACGGTCACGACCGACTCCGTGGAGGTCCTCCCGAAACTCGTCTCGGAGTTCGAGATGCCCTTCGGCGACCCCTCGGCGCTGCCGACGTACTACGTCGCGCAGGTGGCGAGCGACGACATCACGGTGGCGCTCAACGGCGACGCGGGCGACGAGAACTTCGCCGGCTACGACCGCTACCGCTACGACCGCCTCGCCAGTCGGGCCGCCAGAGTTCCGCGCGCGCTCCGCTCGCGGGCCCGCTCGACTGTCGAGGACCTGCCGCCCGCCCTGCAGAACCGCCAGAAAGTCCAGCACGCGCGGCGTTTCCTCAGGGCCGCGACCGGCGACGACGTCGAGCGCTACGCCGAGTTCATCTGTCACTCGATGGGCGAGGACCTCGCCGACGTGTGGACCGCGGACGGCGCGGCCGGCGAGGGCGCCGCGCGTCCCGAAGCGGAAGATCCGCTCGCGTCGCTGCGAGCGGCGTTCGAGCGGGCCGACGGGCCGACGCGGCTCGACCACCTTCTGCAGGTCGACATCGAGACGTACCTGCCGGACGACCTGCTCGTGAAGGCCGACCGGGCGACGATGGCTCACTCCGTCGAGGGGCGCTCGCCGTTTCTCGACCACGAACTCGTCGAGTTCGCGGCGCGAGTGCCGGCGAAGTACAAGTACCGCGACGGCGAGACGAAGTGGCTGCTCAAGCGAGCCTTCGAACCCGAAATTCCGGACGCCATCGGCCAGCGCGCGAAGCAGGGGTTCGGCGTGCCGGTCACGGAGTGGTTCCGCGGCGACCTCCGCGGGTTCGCACGCGGGAAACTGGAGCGACTGGGACAGCGCGACCCCTACGACCGCGGGGCGCTCCAGGGCCTGCTCGACGAGCACGCCGCCGGCCGGGCCGACCACGGCTACCGGCTGTGGGACCTGACCTGGCTCGAACTCTGGTACGAACGGTACATCGATGACTGACGGCGACGGTGAGCGCGACCCCGACACGGGCGACGAGCGCGACCCCGACGCGGGCGACGAGCGCGACCCCGACGCGGGTCCCAGGACTGAGACGAACAGCGAACCGAAACGCGCCTCGCTGCTCCGCCGGAGTCTGCGAGCGGTGACGCGGTCGTTCGCACCGGGCGGGGACCTCGCCACTCGGACCGCCCGCTCGGGCGTGTGGATGACGGCGCTGAACGTCAGCCGGCGCGCCCTCGAACTGGTCGCGCTGCTCGTGCTCGCGCGCCTGCTCACGCCGGACGACTTCGGCCTGCTCGGCATCGCCCTGCTCGTCCTCACGGGGCTGGACCGGTTCTCGCAGCTCGGATTCACGAGCGCGCTGATCCAGAACCGCGAGGAGAACGTCGACCGCTACCTCGACACCGCGTGGTCGCTCCAACTACTCCGCGGGCTGATCCTCGGGGGAGTCACGCTCCTCATCGCGGGCCCCGCGGCGGACTTCTTCAACGAACCTGCGGTCGAACCCATCCTCCAGGTCGTCGCGCTCACGCCGGTCCTCGCGGGCTTCGAGAACCCCGGCGTCATCTACTTTCAGAAGGACCTGGAGTTCCACCGACAGTTCGTCCACCTGATGAGCACGAGCGTCGTCTACGTCGGTGTGACCATCGCGCTGGCGTTCCTCTGGGGCAACGTCTGGGCGCTCGTCGTCGGCAAGGTCGTCTCCGAGGTGAGCCAGACCGTCGTCTCCTATCTGATCCACGGCTATCGGCCCCGCCCGAAACTCGACCGCGAGGCCGCGAGCGAACTCATCGGGTTCGGCAAGTGGGTCACCGTCAGCAGCATCATCTACTTCCTCGCCGACGAGGGCGACGACTTCGTGGTCGGGTGGCTCCTGACCGCGGCCTCGCTGGGTTTCTACCGGCTGGCCTACCGCCTCGCGCTGACCCCGGTCTCCGAGGTCACCGGCGTCGTCTCGACGGTGATGTTCCCCGCCTACTCGAAACTGCAGGACGACCTCCGGGCGGTCCGCGAGGCCTTCTTCAAGACGATACAGCTGACCACCGCGCTGACCTTTCCGATCGGCGTCGGAATTCTCGTCGTCGCGCCGCTGTTCGTCGAGGGCGTCCTCGGCACCGAGTGGACGCCGATGGTCGAGGCCCTCCAGATACTGTCGGTCTACGGGCTGATCATCTCGCTCGCGGCGTCGTTCGGTCCCGTCTGGCTCGCGCTCGGGCGCCCGGACATCACCGCCAAGATCGGCGCGCTCCGGGTCGCCGTCATGGCCGTGATCATCTACCCGGCGACGACGGAGTTCGGCCTCGTCGGCACCGCCGGCGCGGTCATCGCCGCGTACCTCCTCGGCGGCCTCCCCGCCGACCTCTTTCTCGCGAAGCGACACATGGGGCTGGGACTCACGCGGTTCGCCCACGAACTCGCCTTCCCGGCGGCCGCCGCCGGGAGCATGGGTGCGGTGGTCTGGACCGTCCGCGAGGCACTCGTCATCGAGGCCGCCCTGCTGGAGCTGGCCCTTCTGGTCGCGCTCGGCGTCGTCGTCTACGCCGCCGTCGCCGTCGCCCTCGTGCGCGGGCTCGGCTGGCAACTCGAACAGAACGTCCGGAGCGTCGCGAGCGCGCTCGGGGGGTGAGACGCCGACGCCGCCAGCCCGGACTGCGGTCAGGCGAGCGTCCAGAGGTACGGGTCGGCGCCGCGCAGCGGGCGCCCGTTCAGCGTCCACTCGCCGTCGAGCAGGGGGCGACGACCGAGCGTCAGCCCGCTCGGTTCGGCCAGTTTCGACATCGGGAGCCGGCCGTCGGGGAGGAAGCCGTAGGCCCGGCGGACGGCGGGCGGCACGAGCGGGTTGGCCGTCCGGACGAGGTCCGCATCCGAGAAGTCGGCCAGCACGCGCTCGACTGCGGCCGCGATGGCAGCGGTCCGTTCCGGGCCGCCCGCCGCGGGCGTGACGTGGCTGATCGTCACCGTCGAGGTGTCGTTGCGCTCGTCGCGCTCGCGGTGGACGACCGCGCCGGCGACGACGCGGTTGTCGGGGACGTCGGCGTCTCCCGCGGTGCCGGCGCGGCCGCCCGCGCGGACGAGATACGTCGCGGCGGGCGCGTTGTCGGGTTCGGCGAAGCGCCACTCGTAGAACGGTTCGTCGTAGACGACGTGGACGGCGTCGGGTCGACAGGCGTGGTAACACGACGCAAGTGTCGCCGCGGGCACGTCATCCCGGCGCTCGACCGCGAACCGCTCGGTGTCGAACGACGCCCGCCGGTCGGCGAGCGCGAGCGCGACGCGATTGGCGGCGGTCGCGGCCGAACCGGCGAGTCTGACCGCCGTCTCCGTCACGCCGTTCGGGCTCCCCGCGCCGTCCGACCCTCGGACGCGGTCGACCAGATACGACCCGGCGCGCTGGAGGCGGTTGTAGCGGACCTGCGGCGAACTGTACTCCCAGCCCAGTCGCTCGAACCCGGGCTGGGAGTACCGGTTCGCGTGGTTGAACAGGAGCGCCGGCCGGTCGGCCGCGGGTCGTGCGGCGTAGCGGTCGAGCGCCATACGAGTCAACCGCTCGAACAGCCCCCGGCGGCGGTGGTCGGACGCGGTCATCACGTCGGTGCTGAGGAAGGCGAGACGCGTCACCTCTCCCGCTCGGACCCGGACGGCAAGGAACGGGCACGTGGCGACGACCCGGCCCTCGTGTTCGGCGACCAGCATCGTCACCTCGTCGACGGAGGGGTTGTCACGGTAGCGCCAGTCGAACCACTCGGTCGTCCTCTCGGCGCTCCAGATCTCGTTGAACAGAGCGACGAAGTCTGCCTCGTCGCCGGGTTCGAACCACCGGAGCGTGTACTCCTCGTCAGCCGCTCGGTACGTCTCGGTGGCGCGTGTCTCGGTCATCGTGTCTCCTGTCCCCCGGTGCGGTTCGTTTCGACGGCGGCCGCCGAGTTCGGTGATCGCTCTCCGAGACGGCCGCCGAACGTATAGCAGTGGGTGGTCACCGAATGGGTGGGTTCGGGGGAACGCTTACCGCTCAGTGTGTTGTGCGAACGGACCGACGGAGAAAACACCATATAAGAACTATATTTGAAATGGTATGCAAGATGGAACGCGCGTATCTTGCACGAATTCACATCGAAAATCGCCGACTCAAATCGGTCGATACAACAGACCGGAGAGGTCAGCCGGCCGGCTCGGTCGATGAATCGAATACCCCTGCATACCAGTACCAAGCAACAGTAGCAGCGGCGACAGCAACCTCACCGGTTACTACCAGCAACGGACTATAGCCCTCAACTGCAATCAGATACACCGCGGTGAGAACGCCAAGTATGGCGCCCCAGAGCAAGACGCCTGATGAACTAAGCGGATATTGCAACTCCGCACCCGAAACAGTTCGAATACCGATCATCCCAGCAGTAAGCACTGCCCACGTAACCATGGGCAGGCCAAACACAGTGAACAGATTCTGTTCTAGCCACGCAAGCTCGTCGACGAGGATTGGCCAACCGACAAGCGCCAGACCGAACCACGCAATGCTTCGCCACAGTTCCTCACGTACAATACGCGGTATCTCTGTGTTCATACACCCATATTCCACCGGTAAGAGATTAAAAACCAGTAGCTCACTTCCAAACCAGCAACCATACACAAGTTTTATCAGATATACGTCACCCTTTAACATCACAGCTATTCATAATACTCTGACTCCAGACTCTCTGGCTCACCGACTGATGATTTGTCTGGGACGGAGATTGCGACAGTGGTGCCCTCTGATGTGTCGAAGGACACATCACCGCCAAGCGTGCGGACAGCCCAGGTAAGTTGCCACAATCCCAGTCCAGTCCCGTGTTTTAGTTTTGTCTCGGTTCCGGTTTCTAGCGCAGACAACTCCGACTCAGGTATCCCTGGGCCGTCATCGGCGATCTGGATCTCACACCCGTCAGAAGTCGACTTGAGAGAAACAGCCACGTTGGTAGCGTGCGTGACCGCATTGTCGATGGCGCTTTCTACAGCCGCTTCGAGGGCGGCGCGGTCAGTCGTTACAATCAACGAGTCGGGCGCTTCGACGGCGACCGGGGAGTCAAAGTCGGTGACGGTCTCGTGGAGCAGTTCGGCAACGTTGATAACAGCGTTTTCGCGCGTCTCTGAGAGAAGTCGATCGATCGACCGTGCGCGGTCGCTCATACGTGTGATGCGATCAGTCGTCTCAGTGGCGGCGTCCGCTCGGTCGTCGTCGATGGCTTCAAGCTGAGCGTTGACGACATCAAGTTGGTTGCGCAGATTGTGCCGCAGAACCCTGTTGAGGACTGCGAGTTGTTCCTTCCGGAGTTCTCGCTTGGTCACTTCCCGGAGACTAACCACGGTTCCCAACTGCCGGTCACTCCGGTCGAAGAGGGTCGTCACCTGTGGATCATACTTCGCTGACGCACCCGCAACATCAAGTTCGACCGTCTCGGCTGCTCGCAGACCGTCCACGCTGTTTCCGATGAGATTTTCGACAGTAACGGTGCCAGCAGACGGATCGGGTTCGTCGGAAGCAGCGCGCACACTCTCGTTTGCTCGCACCACCCGGTGCTCGTCATCCGCGACCAGTATCAAGTCGTCTGCCTCGTTGATGACATCCCGTTCGCCGACAACGCCGACGGCAGGGGCTTTTTCGAACGCCTCGAACCGGAACACCGCAAGTCCAAGCCCACACACCGGGCCAAGAGATCCAAGCACATATGCGGCTCCCCCTGCTGCTTGTCCAAGTTGAGCGAAATATGGCATATTGGTCCAGAACAACCACATCGCCGCCGGTGCCGTAGCAAGGGCGATCCCTTGCCGTACCGTTAGGTGGTTATACCTGTGTGTCGCTCGCACCACCAGCACTATTCCGGCCACAGCTAGCATCAGTGCATATAGACGTACAGTAAGTCCGAGGAGTCCGAGAATCTGCTCTGGTACTACCGGCACATCGCTCAGTATAGCCCATAGAATAAAACCGAGAAGCGGAAAAACAATCAGGGCACTCGTCTTGAGCGAGAGCGGGACGAACCGTCCAGTGTATTGGAGTGCGAACATAGCCCAAAGACCGACGGGGAGTATCCAGGTAAGCGTCAGCCACCTCCCGACCGAACCCGTAAAGTCCGTAACTGAGACGATATCGGTGAGGATGCCGATGCTGACGAGTCCAAGGCCAACGCCGACCAGCGTGATATATCCTGTGAACCACGCAGCCCCTAAGTTATTGTATCGGCGGGCGACCGTCGCACTGATAACCAAGATTCCCGCTGCGCACCCAATACCTGTGACCGCAGTGACTCCAACGATCATGGGCGGGATATGCCTTCATTCGATATGAATCTGAGCGTCGCTTCAAGCGTCACGTTGTCAATCAACCCGACAGCCGAGGGCGATTCAACGCGCCTAAGATGAGATTTAAAAACACACTGGGCATTACAGTAGAAGACTCACAGCTCTACATAACGGTCGATTCATAACTACCGAGGTGAAACTAGTGTGCCGTGACTGCTGCATACACACTCTGCATGTTTCACCGGCTTTCTGACGGGTATCAGATACGTTGCCGCTCATAACGGCACATGACTTCCCTGTACTGAGCATCCGCGCCGCAGGCGCGGTTCACCGGACGCAAGCGAGCGAAGCGAGCGCGCCGTCCGGCCTTTTTCCCCACGTTTTTGCGGCGGAGGACTCCCGCAGCGCGCCCCCGGCTCGCGAGGAACTCTCCGCCGCAAAAAGTGGCTTTACTTATCCAGCGACCAGAGCGCGGGGCCGCTGCGCGCGAGCGCCTCGGTGGAGAACGGCTCGCCCGTGTGCGAGGAAGCCACGAGTCGGAGGTCGGGGCCGCGCGCCCACGACAGCGGCGGCCGGTCGTCGGCGAGGAAGCCCCGCTCGCGCAGCAGGCGCTCGGGGAAGACGGGGTTCCAGGCCCGCAGGAAGTCGGCGTCGCGGTGGTCCGCAAGGATCCGGCCGAGGATCGCGGCGATACCGGCCTCGCGTCCCCCGCCGGCCAGCGGGACGGTGTGGACGAGCGAGACGGTCGTCGCGTCGAGGCGGTCGTCGCGCGTCTCGCGAGTGACGACGGCGGCAACGGGGTCACCGTCGCGGCGGGCCACGTAGACGTCATCGCAGGTCCAGTCGAGGCCGGTGAAGTGCCACTCGTAGAAGGCCTCGTCGTAGACCGGCGCGACGCCGTCGGGGTACTCGGTCGCGGCGAGCGCCGCGAGCGTCTCGACCGGTGGCTCGCTCCGGCGAGTCACGGTCACGTCGGCGGGCGTCGGCGTGGGAGTCGTCCGGACGCGGAGTCTGGCGCGGTTCGCGGCGTTCGCGAACGGGCCGAGCGCGCCGCCGAGGCCCGAGCCGAGTCGGTCGCGGAGGAAACTCGACGGGTCCTGGATCCGGAGGTGAGTCACCCGCGGCGCCACGTCGGTCCAGCCGAGTTTCAGCATGCCCGGGTGCGACAGCGGGTTCGAGTACGAGAAGAAAAAGTCCGCGCCCTCGGCGATCGAACGGTCGCGGTCGGCGTCGTCGTGGAAGACGGAACCCAACAGGGCGGTGAACAGCCCCCGTCGTCGGTGGTCCGGATCGACCACGAGGTCGCCGCCGAGCATCCCGATCCCGGTCTCCGCGCCCGCTCGCATCCGGAACGGGACGAGGCCGAACGCGGCGACGATATCGCCCTCGTGGGTCGCCACGCCGACCGGTACCCCCTCGACGTAGGGGTTGTCGACGTACTTCCAGCGGAACCACGCCAGCGTGCGCCCGCCGTTCCAGATGCGGTTGTGCAGCGCGACGATCCCCTCGTCGTCGCCGGGCTCGTACGTCCGGCATTCGTAGCTGTCGAGCATCCGTTTTTGGGGTGCGACGGGGCCGTCGTGGGGCGGCGCGGGCTCGCCGGTCGGACGCGGGTCGGCCGCTTTTCGCAGTCTGTCGTCGCCCATCACGACCCGCCCCCGGAGCCGCCGCCCCGATACGGCAGCGAGAGCACGCCGTCGCGGGGCGGGTCGGTCACGGTGCCCTCGACGAACGACGCGCGGCCCACGGCCTCCAGAGTCTGGAGCGCGTGGACGTCCTCGCGACCGCTGTACAGTCGGGCGAACAGTTCCGGCGGGACGATCCCGTACCACCCGAGCGGGTGGTCGCCGTAGTCCGAGCGGGCGCGCTGGAGGCGCCAGTAGACCCCGCGCAGATAGGGCGCGACGGGGCTGTCGACGACGCGCTCGGCCGCGGCATCGATGAGGCGACCGGCGAACGTGGGCGCCTCGCTCTCGACGGTGAACGCGGTCGCCGCCGCCCGGTCGAGTCCGGTCTGTGCGGCGAACCGCCGGTCGACGAGGTCGGCGTAAGCGCGCTTGCGCCGGCGGTCGGCGACCGACACGTTCGCCCACGCGGCCACCACCTCCCGGTCCCACAGCGGGAGCCACCAGTCCAGCCCGAAGAAGTCGTACTGGCGGACGTCCGCGACGAAGTACTTGGTGTGGCGCTCGTCGTGCTTCCAGCGCTCGAAGGCGGCGAAGGCGGTCGAAAACGAGTCGATCTCACCCGCGGAGCCGTCCGCGGCGGGTTCGCCGCCGTCAGCGACCGCCGCCGCGATCCGCTCGCGGACGACCCGGTCGAAAGCCGGGTTCTCCCACCCCCAGCGCGCCCAGTACTCGAGGACGGCATCGACCACGTCATCGGCGTCGGGTGCGGGCGTCTCGAACGCGGCTGGGACGTTCTCGCTGACGCCGGTGACGGTCTGGCCCGACGAACAGACGGCGTCGTCGTCGAGGACGCCGCGGTCGCGCAGTTCGCTCAGCGCGGGGACGGTGCCGTAGTTCGGGATGCTGTCGTACGTGAACGCCCGGTCGACGAACGCGGCGCGCTCGGGCGAGACGTACCACTCGCGCCAGGAGTCGGTGGAGTAGGCGACGAACTCCCACTGGAGGTCGAGCGCGGCGGCCACCTCGCGGGCGACGCGGACGTCCTCGTTGCCGGCGGTGCCGAAGGAGTAGGTCACCACGTCGTGGTCCCGCGCGGCGAGTTCCGTCGCGACCAGCCGCGAGTCCGCACCGCCTGACAGCGCCAGCGCGACCTGCCGGTCGCCGACCACCGTCGAGAGCCGGTCGAACGCCGCGTCGACGGCCCGCTCCAGTCGCTCGAGCGCCCCACCGTCGTCGACCCCCTCGTCTGTCCGTGGTTCGAAGGCGGCGTAGCGGGTCCGCTCGGCTTCGCCGTCGACCAGTTTGACGGCCTCGCCGGGCCGGAGCGCGCGCAAGCCCGGGACGAGAGTCCGGTCGCCGAGGACGTTCCCGGAGACGAGCAGTTCGCTCTCCGCGAGGGGGTCGTAGCCGCCGGCGCCCAGGCGGTCGGCGAGTCGCCGGGCGTCGTCGCTCACCAGTCCCTCGGCGGGCGCGTAGACGAGCGGGATCGAATGGACGTGGTCGACGCCGGCGAAGGTTTCGTCGGGGCGCTCGACGACGACGGCGAAGAAACCGTTGAGCGCGTCGAGGGCGGCGGCGAACTCGGCGAGCGGGTCCGGGCCGTCGAGCGCCGCTGCGTCGCCGAAATGCGCCGCGAGCGCCGTCCCGTCGAGCAGGGTCTCGCCGGCGAACGCGCGACCGCGGACGGACACCCGACCCGCGGTCGTCTCGGCGACGGTCCACGGCCGGTCGGGAGCGAGGACGGCTGTCCCGGCGGCGTCGGCCGGCTGGCTCACGGCGGCCCTCCCGAACCGGGCCGAGCGCTCGCAGTGGTCGGTCGACGAGAGACGGTCTGCCCGGCGGAACGCCTGTACACGGTCCCTGATCGCAGGTCACCGATATAAACGTGTCCGCCCGCTCGCGGCGGGACACGAGAGCGCGTCACGCGAAAGAAGGGTTAACTTACCATGCGCAAAACGGGTGGTATGGTCGGGTATCGCACGGTCGGGTTCGGGAGGGGCGCGTGAGCGAGCGCCCGAACACCGAGGGCGAACGATCTGGTGTCGAAGCCACCGAGTCGGACGCAGGGGCCACCCAATCGGACGCAGGGGTCGACACGGAGAGCGGGCGGTCCGTCCTCCGGACAGTCCAGAGCGTCCTTTTGCTCGTCGCGGCCGGGGGACTGGTCGCGACGACGTACTTCTGGGTCGAGGTCGAGCCGGCGACGGGGTTCGAGACGTCGCTGACGGGGGCGTTCCCGCCGGAGTTCTGGGTGGCGTTCTACGGCGTGCTCGTCTGTTCGGTGGTCGTCCTCCTGTGTTCGCTGGTCGACCGCTCTGGCTACTGGCGCCACGCGACTGCGCTGGTGCTCGCGGATTACCTCCTCTTCTTTTTCCTGCCGCTGGCGCGGGGGTATCGCCTCTACGGGCGGGGCTCGTCGGACATCCTCGTCCACGTCGGCGACGTGCTCGGAATCCTCCAGACCGGGACGCTCGCGGCGGGGTCGTGGTACCCGATGCAACACACCTTCGTCACCGAACTCGTCCTCTTCGGCTTCCCGCTCCAGGGCGCCGAGTACGTCGTCGCCTACACCTACACCGCCGTCTACGTCGCCTCGATGGGGTATCTCGTCCGGACGATGACCGACAGCCGCGAGGCGACCGCGGCGGGGCTGGTCGCCGCCTCGCCGCTCGTGTTCAGCATCTTCCACACGACGATCATCCCCTCTTTCCTTTCGCTGTTGCTCTTTCCCACCCTGCTGGCGATCATGGAGGTCTACCGCCGGACGAAATCGCCCACCTACCTCGCGCTCTTTCTCGTCTTCGGCGTCGGCATCGTCTTCTTCCACCCCGTGACTGCGGGCTTTCTCGTCGTCCTGATCCTCTCGACGACGGCCTTCGGCTACGTCTATCAGTGGCTCACCGGCCGCCGGGTCCGCAAGCTCAGCCCGACGCTCGCCTTTATCGTCGCGCCCGCGACCTACGTCTGGTACATCAACTTCCGGGAGACGCGCTCGTCGATCGAACAGATCGCCGAAGCGTGGCTCTCGGGCGGGTCGACGCCCGGTGAAGCGGCCGGCGACGCCGCAGCCGAGGCCCCTCTCTCGCTGGTCGAACTCGCGACCCGATTCGTCGAACTGTACGGGATGGTGTTCGTCTACGTCGCCGTCGCCGGCCTGTTCGCGCTGGCGGTCCTCTACGCCGCCTACACCCGGCGCCTGCGCTACGAGGAGGCCTACGCCACCGCGCAGTTCGGCGTCGGCTTCTGTATCGCCGTCACCTTTTTCGCGGTGTATCTCATCGAGTTCGAGCCCATCCGCGTCGCGCGGTACATGATCGTCATGGCCGTCTTCCTCGTCGCGCTCGCGTTCGTCCGGACCGGCGAGTGGCGCCCGCGCCGGCGCCACGCAGCGGTCGCCCTCCTCGGAGTCGGTGTCGTCGCCGCGGCGGTGCTGGGCGCCAACGCCGCCTACTGGCCCAACGAGCAGCTGACCGACGCGGAGTACGAGGGGTCGGCGTTCGTCCTCTCGAACACCCAGAAAGAGGTCCCCATCCGGACCTACGCCATCTCGCACAAGATGGAGTGGTACGTCCGCGGGAGCGTCCACCCGGACCTGTGGCCACCCAACATCGAGACCGGGCTCCCGAAGGGACTGGGGTACAACGACACACAGCGGACCGCCGCGGCCATCTACGGGCAGACGTATCTCGTCACGCAGAACTTCGACCGCGAGTACTACACCGACTCCTACTTCACCGCGGACCAACAGCGCGAACTCCTCGTCTACGACCAGGAGGATATCTACCGGATGAACCGCGACCCGACCGTCGTCCGCCTCTACGACAACGGCGGGTTCGAGGCGTGGTACGTCCGCGAGCGGCCGCGCCCGAGTGAGGGCGGAAACGGGACCGTCGCTGCGGCCGGTGGCTCTTGAGTCCGGAAAAACCGCCCAGAGAGAGAGGCCGCTCAGACCAGTCGCGCGTCGTCGAAGTAGACGGGGCCGGTCCCGCCGTACTGGAAGGTGTACTCGAAGCCGACGCCGTCGTCGCTGCGGTGGTCCGAGGCGGTCGCGCTCCCCGACCCGATCTCCGCGCCGCTGGCGTCGTAGCACGTTATCGAGACGGCGTCGTCGGCGTCGACGCCCCACGAGATTTCCCAGTCCATCCACTCGCCCGCACTGGGTGAGAGCGGGCCGGTCCCGATCTGCGACCAGCTGCCGCCGACGGCCTCGGAGATCTGGATGCCGCCCTCGTTGGCGTTGTAGCCGACGCCGATCCAGTTGTCACTGCCGGCGATACCGAACCGGAGGATGGCGCTGTCGCCCGTACTCGTGAGGAAGACCCGCACTCTGAACGTCGACCCGTGCGGGACGTACGTGTTCAGCCCCGCCGTCGAGCGGACGTTCTTCCAGTCGGTGTCGCCGCCGGATCCGGCGCTCCCGAGCGCGTAGGTGCCCTGGGCCACCTGATCGCTCGTGACGGCGAAGGCGGTCGTATCGCCGTTGTAAGGCGTCAGGTCGCCGCGCTCGAAGTCGTCGACGACCGACGAGTCCGTCGGGTCGGCCGTCGTGCTGTCTGAACCCGAACTGACCGTCACGAACGACGCGCCATCGTAGTAGTTGACTGCGGGCTGGACCCACGCGCTCCCGTCGTAGACCGAGAGCGTGCCCGTCTGGAAGGCGACGCTTCCGTCGCTCGCGGCGGTCGCGACCCGGAGCGTCGGGTCGTCGGTGGTCCCCGTATCGCCGGTGTCGCCCGATCCCGAGTCGGTCGCGCCGGTCTCGTAGGCGCCCAGGTCGGGGGCGTCGCCCTCGAAGGAGACGCCCACGTCGGTCCCGGCGTCGATGGCGGGGCTGTCGGTCGACAGGCGGAGGAAGTCGGGGCTGGTGGGGTCGGTGCTGGCGAAACTCGGGCTGTCGATGCCGAGGTTCCAGGAGTTGTAGCTGTGGTCGACGCTGGAGCCGAGCGACTCCGAGCCCTCGGCCGAGAGGTTGTTCCGGAGGACGTGGGCCACGTCGGCGAACCAGAAGTTCGTCGGGTTGTCCCACGCGGTGCAGTTGAACACCTCGACGGCGATGTTGGCCTCGTTGTAGTGGAACCCGCGGGCGGCGTTGCGATAGGAGACACACCGCTCGACGCGGTGGCCGCCGCTGGTGTTGCCGCCGCCGAGTTTGAAGCCGTTGCCGTCGCCGGCCTCGTTGCCGTCCGGGTCGTAGCCGTTGTCGTAGGCCACACACCGGCGGATCGTCTCGTTTTCGGCCTGCCAGAAGTCGAAGCCGTCGTCGGAGTTCCCGTGAGAGACGCAGTCTTCGAACAGCGACCGCGGCGACGCCTCGGCGGCGAAGCCGTCGGCGTTGCCCCCGCCGCTGGAGGGGTCGTAGGCGTTGCGCGCGACGCAGTTCCGGACGACGTTGTCCGGCGAGTTGTAGAGGTAGATACCCGCGCCGCTCGTGTTCGAGTCGCCGCCAGAGCCGTCGGAGGTGACGTTCTCGATCGTACAGTACTGGGAGCCGCCGAACAGATAGACCCCGTAACTGGGGGCATTCAGTACCGTGAAATCGCGCAGTTCCCAGTAGGCGCAGTCCCACAGACGCATCCCGCCGTAGCTGTCGTTACTGAAGTCGAAGACGACCTCTTCGCCGGCGACCGCTCGCAGGACGATGGGGTTCGATTCGGAGCCCTGCTGGGCGCTGCCGTCGGCAAAGCCCGTCGGGAAGTACGTCCCGCCCTGGACGTAGCCGGTGTCACCGGCCGAGAGGGTCCCCATCAGTTGCTGGAGCGTCCCGAAGGGAGCCGACTCGGTGCCCGCGTTCGCGTCGTCTCCGTCGGTCGCGAGGTAGTAGTCGGTCATGTCAGCTCGTGTCGATCCAGATGTCACCCTCCGAGGGATCGCTCGGTTCGCTGGTCCCGACGGTCACCGACCGGACAGAGCCGAGTTGCTGCCAGTTCGTCCCGTCGCCGAGGTAGACGTTGCCGGTGTCGGTCGCGAGGAACTTCGCCCCCGCCTTCGCGTCGTAGTTCCCCCGGTTGGCGTCGGCGTCGCGGATCTCGACGTCGGTGTCCAGCGACGCGAAGTTCTCGTTCAGCGGGACGTCCCAGTTGAGCGTCCCCTCGCTCGGTGTGTTGTAGTTGTGATTACTGGTCATATGCTTGCTCGTCACGCCCCGTCTGTGGTGCGCTTGAAGTGAGTAAGCTACACCGACAGCGGGTATATACTTGTCTCCGACGTGTCGACCAGGTGGAAAGTGTTGGGAGAACGGATGGAAGCCCTCGACGCGCTCGCTACGAGTATCAGTGACCACAGACGCCACTGCAACCGCACTTAATCCCGAGAGATGGAAGCCCTCGACGCGCTCGCGGTCGCTGAGCGGGATATTCTCGCTCTCCACACCGCCCGCGAGAATAGTGCCACCCTCAGCGACTAAACTGCACGCGAGCGCGTCTCGCCCTTCCAGTCCGCCAGGGATCTGTTTGTGGCGTCGAGCGTTCGACCATTCCACGTCGAATCAGCCTGTCCAATAGTCAACGTCGAATCGACCTGTGCAACCTTCCACGTCGAGACAGCCTGTGCAACGTTGTTTTCCTGGTGGACTGAAAGGGCGAGGTCCGCTCGCGCTCGTGTAGTCGCCTCCGGGACCCCTATCCGCGCGAGTGTGGCGCGGTGCAGGTGTTCGACGCGCGGATATGTCCCGTGGTTCGAGAGAGCGACGCTCTCTCGTCATCTCGGAAATCTCTGATTTCCGGTGAGAGCGACCGCGAGCGGGGCGAGGGCTTTCAACGCTGAGGATCGTCTGCGGACGCAGTGCTGTCTACGGTCGCAGTCACGGCTGACGAGCGGGGCGGCGGAGAGATGCAACCACAAACAGCTCTACAGCCCGGTGTTCGCAAAAATATCAGGTGCTACGTCGGGTCGGAACCGTCAGTTCGCGGCGCCGCCGTAGCCGTAGTCACCGTAGCCCTGCTCGCCGTACTCGTCGACGACTTCCGTCGCGGTGGGCGACGGGGTCGGCGAGGGTGTAGGCGTCGCCGTGGCCGTCGGACTCGGCGTGGGCGTGGCCGTCGGGGTTGGTGACGGCGTCGGAGAGGGGGTTGGCGAGGGCGTGTCGGTCGCGGTCGGACTCGGCGTGTCGGTCGCAGTCGGCGAGGGGGTCGCAGTGGCCGTCGCCGACCCGTCAGTGACGACCTGCAGGGTGTAGTCGCCGCTGCTGGCCTGCACGTCGGCGACTTCGACGTAGTGGGTGCCCGACTCGACCGGCGTCTCGGGGATCGAGACCTGCTGACCGGTGGCGACCTGACGCAGGCCCAGAAACGAGCAGTCGGGGCCGTAGACCACGACGCTGGTAATACCATCGGTCGCCGCGCGGTCGAAGGCCACCGCGAACTCGTCGCCGGCCGTCGCGTCGAAGGCGTACCAGTCCGCACCGGCCGTTTCGAGTGTCGCCGCGAACTCCGTATCAGTGCTGATAGGGTCGGCGTTGGCGCAGGCGTCGTTGACTTCGGACTCGCCCCCCGCGAGCGCCGAGGCGGCGGCGACCAGGATCGGCCCGCCGCCGTAGCCGAAATGCACCGACGACGCGGCGTCGGTCGCGTCGTCAAGGAGGTCGCCGCCCAGCGCGCTCGTCGCGGCGCCGGCACCGGCAGCCACCGCGGCGAGTTTGAGGTACGTTCGTCTGTCGATGCTGTCGGAGTCGTCGTCCGGTTCTGTCTCGTCGGTCATGCGTATGCTCCGCTCTTGACCCGGTTCGTGCCGCAGGTCTCGTCGTCCCCCCGAGTCGCCTCGGTCGGTCGTCCAACACGTCTCACGGCCGGAACGGGATCCGCCCCGTCGTCACTGTATCTCGCTCCCCCTGGGTCATAAGGGAAACCGTCAAATTATCCGATTTGATAGCGTGACGCGTCGGTTCTGCGGATCCCTCGACATTACACGGACCTTCGGTGGCGTCTGTAAATATCTATCGGTATTCTGTCATATGATGGGCGAAAGGAATATTCCAGAGCGAGACAGGAGTATGCCGGTCGTCTGACGGACGCCGGGGAACGCGCCCTCTCCGGTGGCGCGTCAGTTCCAGGTCAGGCCTTCGTAGGTGATCCCGTCGCGGCGGGAGACGATGTGCCGGCCGTCGACGACGACGGGCGTGGCCATCCGGTCGAACTCCGCGTCGAGCGCGGCGAACTCGTCCCAGTCCGTGGTGACCAGGGCGCCCGCGGCCCCGTCCAGCGCGGCCGCGGCGGAGTCGGCGTACTCGATGTCGGGGAAGCGCTCGCGCATCCGCTCGGTCGCGACGGGGTCGTATCCCACGACGGTCGCGCCGCGGTCAAGCAGCCCCTCGATGACCGGGATGGCGCGGGACTCACGGATGTCGTCGGTTCCCGGTTTGAACGACAGGCCGAGGACGGCGACGCGGCGGCCCGCCACGTCGACGTGCTCGTCGAGCAAAGCGAGCATCCGCCCCGGCTGTTTGTCGTTGACCTCGACGGCCGCCTCGAGGAGCGTCGGGTCGTAGCCCACGTCGCGGGCCGCGGCGATCAGCGCGGCGACGTCCTTCGGGAAACAGCTTCCCCCCCATCCCGCCCCGCTGTCGAGGAAGGCGCGGCCGATGCGGTAGTCCAGGCCGATGGCGTCGGCCACCTCGTAGGCGTCGACGCCGTACTCCTTGCAGATGTTGCCGATCTCGTTGATCAGGCTGACCTTCGTCGCGAGGAAGGCGTTGTTGGCGTACTTGATCATCTCTGCCTCGCGGATCCCCGTCTCGACGACGCTCGTCTCGACCCCCTCGACGAGGGGGTCGTACACCGCTCGCATCGACTCGCGGGCGCCCTCGCTCTCGGCGCCGAGGACGATCTTGTCGGGGTCCTGGAAGTCGTCGACGGCGGAGCCCTCGCGCAGGAACTCGGGGTTCATCCCGATCTCGAAGGCCTCGCCGACGGGGCCGGCGCCCGCGGCGATCCGCGGCGCGATGCGGTCCTCCGTGGTGCCCGGGACGACGGTGCTTTTGACGACGACCTGGTGAGTCGCCGCCTTGTCGGCGATGGCCTCGCCGAGCGACTCGGCGGCGGCCTCGATGATCGACGTGTCGATCGAGCCGTCGGGTTCGGAGGGCGTGCTCAGCGCCATGAAGGTCACGTCGGTCTCGGGGACGGCACCGTAGTCGGTCGTCGCCCGGAGAGTGTCGCCGGCGTGTTCGGCGATCAGGTCGGCGAGGCCGGGTTCGTGGATCGGTGCTTCGCCTTCGTTGAGCGTCGCGACGATCTCCTCGTCGATGTCGATCGCGGTCACGTCGTGGCCCAGGTCGGCGAGACAGGCGGCGAGCGTCGTCCCGACGTAGCCGCTCCCGAGAACGCTGATTTCCATGTCTCGTGGGTCGCCGCTCCGAGGCTTCAAGATTGTGGTGCGGCGGGCGGGCCGCGGGGTCGACCCACCCCAGTCACAGCCGCGCCCGGAGCAGGTCGTGGACGTGGTCCAGCACCGAAAACGAGTAGCCCCGGTCGGCGAGCGAGGTGAGCACGCGTTCGAGCCACGGGAACCCGTCGGGATTGCGGGCGTAGACCGCCCGGTAGAAGCGCGGGAGGTCGGCGTAGCTGGCCGGCTTCACGAGGTCGTGCATGTGAACGTTGAACACGATGGCGCGGGGCGGCCGGGCGAGCAGTGCGTCGGTGTACGGCCGGCCGAACAGCTGGCAGTACGACAGCGCGGTCGGCACGCGAAGCCTGTCGCCGAAGACGCTGAACGGAATCTCCACGACGTCGTGGTCGGGGACGTACGACGGGCGCGTCGACTGGCCGACGTTGTTGAACCGACCGGGCCGCCACGACGGGAAGACGCTCGCGTCGAACTCGTAGCCCGCGTCGGCGAGCAACTCGTAATCGCGTTCGAGGACGTTCCCGTCCGGGAAGCGGTAGCCGACCGGGTCGCGACCGAAGAAGTCGCGGAAGTAGTCGGTGCTGGTCTCGATTTCCTCGCGAGTCCGTTCGTGGTCGCGGTCCGGGTCGCCCGAGTCCCGCCCGCGATGCGTGTGCGAGTGGGGGTGGAAAGCGACGTCGACGCCACAGTCCCGGAGCGCGTCGACGGTCTCCGGGCGCTCGTCGAACAGTTCGGTCTGGACGAACGCTGTCAGCGGCACGTCCAGTCGTTCGAGCAGGGCGACGAGTTCGTCGACGTGCGTGACCGCCTCGAAGACGTTGTCCTCGAGCGCAGTCCCGAAGTCACACTCGAAATCGAGGGTGACGTACACCTGCCGGTCGACGGGCCACGCCAGCGGTTCGCGCACGAGGGCCTCGCTCGCTTCCGTGGTCGTGCTCGCTTCCGTGGTCGTCGCGCGGCTCATTCGACCAGCTCCGCGAGCCCCTCGTCGAGAGAGACCTGCGGGTCGTACCCCAGTCGCTCGCGCGCTTTCGAGACGTCGGCCTCGCTGTCCTGGATGTCGCCGGTCCGCTCGGGCCCGAACTCGACGGGGAGGTCGGCGCCCGACAGCGAGACGAGCCGCTCGGCCAGTTCGCGGATGGTCACGCTCGTCCCGGTGCCGACGTTGTAGGCCTCGCCGGTCGCGTCGGTCGTCGCTGCGAACAGGTTCGCCTGGACGATATCGGAGACGTGGACGAAATCCCGCGTCTGGCTCCCGTCGCCGTGGACCACCGGGGGAGCGCCATCGCGGATCCGGTTCAGGAAGGCGGTGATGACCCCGGCGTAGTCGCCGCCGCGCTGGCCGCGGCCGTAGACGTTGAAATACCGCAGCGCGACCGTCTCCAGGTCGTACAGGTCCGCGTACATGCGGACGTAGCGGTCGGCGGCGAGCTTCTGGAGGCCGTACGGCGAGAGCGGGTCAGTCGGGTCCGTCTCCGCGACGGGCACCGACGACGGCCGACCGTAGACGGCGGCGCTCGAGGCGAAGACGACGCGCGCGTCGCGACGGCGGGCCGCCTCCAGCACCGCGACGGTCCCGCTCAGGTTCACGTCGTTGGTGCGTGCGGGCTCCTCGACGGACTCGGCGACGCTGACCACGGCCGCCTCGTGGAAGACCACGTCGACGCCGTCCATCGCCGCCCCGACCGCTTTCTCGTCGCGGACGTCCCCCTCGACGTACTCGACGCTCTCCGGGAGTTCCCCGGGTTCGCCCGTCGACCCGTCGTCGAGGACGCGCACCTCGTTGTCCTCGACCAGCGCGCCCACCAGTTTCCGCCCGATAAAGCCCGCACCACCGGTGACCAGGACCGTCCGGTCCCGCAGTGTCCGTTCCATTACGTCCCCATCCGCGCCCCGAGTTCAAATAGGTACCTCGACCGACAGGCCGTGCTTACCGCTCCCCTGTTTGACTGCGGACCCTCCGCGCCCGTGCTACAGCGGGCTTGCCGTGACCGTGCGATACAGCTAAGGGAGCTGGTGCCCCGCGAACTGGTATGATAGACCGCCGGCTCCAGTTCGTGGCCGCCCACGTCGGCTGGATGGTCGCGTCCGTGCTCGTCCTCGCCGCGCTGGAGTCGTTCTCGTACGTCCTCTTCTACGTCGTCTCCCTGATCGGCTTTTTCGTCGTCTACGAACTGAGCGTCTCCGCCGTCGTCCGCTCGCGCTGGGACCGTCGGCTCCGGCTCGTCGCGATCGCGTGGATCCTCGGGTTCGTCGCGACGGCCGGCTGGCAGATCGCCGAAATCGTCTCGTCGGTGACCTGAACGGGTGGCCGGAGCGCCGGTCGTGACCCCGGAGCGCCGGTCGTGACCCCGGAGCGCCGGTCGGACCGGTGCGAGCCCGCCGCCCGCTCAGAGATGCAGGTCGCCGTTCGGGCCGACGTTCAGCCGCGCCGGCTCGTCGCTCACGTCGGCGTCGTCGCCGATCAGGCTCCGCTCGAGGCTCGCGCCCGAGAGCGTGGCCTCGCGGTCGACGATGGACTCCCGGACGATGCTCTCGCGGACCGTCGCCCCGGCGTCGATACTGACGTACGGGCCGACGACGCTCGACTCGATGGTGACGTCGCTCCCGACGTCGACCGGCGGCACTACGACGGAGTTCGTCAGGCCGTCGGGCGGGGCGGGCTCGCGGCGGTCGAGGAGGACGCGATTGACGTCGAGCAGCGGCTCGGGCCGGCCGCAGTCGTACCAGTTCGAGACGCGCTGGGCGCGGACGGTCGACCCGCGCTCGACCATACGCTGGAGCGCGTCGGTGAGCTGGAACTCGCCGCCGGTGCCCGTCGTCTCCGTCTCGATGAGCGATTCGAGCGCGTCGAACAGCGCGTTCGTGTCCTCGACGGCGTAGAGGCCGCTGATGGCGTAGTTCGAGCGCGGCTCCGCGGGTTTCTCCACGAGCCGTTCGATCCGCATCCCGCCGCCGAGTTCGACGACGCCGTAGTGCTGGGGTTCGTCGACCTCGTGGACGCCGATGGTCGCGTCCGCGCCGCCCTCGCGGTGGGCCTCGACGAACGGTCGGTAGCCGTCGAGAAAGAGCATGTCCCCGAGGACGACGAGCATCGGTTCCTCGCCGACGGCGCCGCGGGCCTGGAAGATGCCGTGGCCGAGGCCGCGCGCGACGGTCTGTTCGGGGAACGAGAAGGAGAACCGGCCACCGTACTCGGCGGTGGCGTACTCGATTATCTGGTCGCCGCGATGGGCACCCACGACGACGACGACGCTGTCGACGTCCGTCTGTGCGAGCTGGTCGAGGAGATGCCCGAGAATGGGCTCGCCAGCCACGCGGACCATCGCTTTCGGTTTCGTGTGCGTCTGTGGGTACAGGCGCGTCCCCTCACCCGCTGCCGGAATGACGGCCTTCATACAGGCTCATCGGGCCCGGGCGGTATCACTGTTCCCGTCGGCACAGTACCGTCGGTATCCCGGCCTTACCGCGGAACGAGTACCGTCGGTATCCCGGCCTTACCGCGGAACGTATAGAACGTGTCACACCCGGGTGCGCGTTCACAAAAAGCTATATCCAAGGTCTACGTACCGATACACCATAAGTCGACGTTACCGTGATCTACGTGGATCCTACTGGCGGTCGGTGGGGTGTGAGCCACGCGGCGTCGCGAGGTGGGCCGTGACAGGAACCGAGACGAGACACGCGGGACTGACAGTGACGCGAACAGTCGACAGCACCGACGACGGTGCGGTCGTGACACTCGCGTTCAGTTCCGCGCGGGCCGATCCCGTGCTCGCACGGGTCGTCGACCCGCTCGCGACCGACGAGTCCCACGACGCAGAACGACTGACCATCGAGCGACTGCTCGCGCCCGGCGAGCGCGTCACGGTCACGTACGATTCCGCCTCCGACTCCCCATCGGCGGGCGCCGCCCCGCCCCGTATCGAGGCGGTCGTGCCGGTCGGCGACGCGGACGAAAGCGACGCGGACGGTGGTGCGGACGACTCGACGAGCGAGTCCACGGACGGACCGACGTCGTCCGGACTCCCCGCAGACGCGCTCCGGAGCGACGGCGGCGACCTCGATCTCGGCCGCGAGGAGGGGACGCCGGGAGACTCGACCACCGTACCCGCCGTCGGGATCGTCGCCAGTGGCGACGACCACGGGGCGGTCGTCCGAACCGTCACGGAGGCGCGCTCGCGCGGCCACCGCGTCTATCTGACCTACGACGACAGTGGGGAGACGACGGCGGACATCGCGGGCGCCGCCGGCGCGGTCGTCGTCGACCCGCCGCTGGCCGAGATGGGATGCATCGAACTCCGCGAGACGCTCGTCGAGCGGGCCGAAGCGGAGGGACATCCCGGCATCATCGTCCAGCCCGTGGGCGCGCCGCCGATCGACTACGACCGGACGAGCGCGGCCATCGAGAAGACGGAGTTCGTGACGACCGCGGTCCCGGCGACGTGGCGCGAGCGGGCCGACGAGACTGGCACGCCACACGTGGTCGTCGCCATCCCGGCGTACAACGCCGTTGGAACGATCGCCAACGTGGTCCGGACCGCGAGCGCGTACGCCGATTCGGTGATCGTCGTCGACGACGGGAGCAAGGACGGGACCGGCGACGCCGCGCGCGAGGCCGGCGCAATCGTCGTCGAGCACCGGCGCAACCGCGGCTACGGCGGCGCGCTCAAGACCGCCTTCAAGGAGGCCGAGCGCGTCGGGGCCGCCCACCTCGTCGTCCTCGACGCCGACGGACAGCACGACCCGACCGACGTGCCCCGCATGGTCGAGGCACAGACAGAGACCGGCGCCGAGATCGTCGTCGGCAGCCGCTACATGCCCGAATCGCGAACGAAACTCCCGTTCGTTCGCCGGGTCGGCCTCGGCGTCATCAACGTCCTCACGAACCTCAGCCTCGGCCGCTTTCGCCCCAGTGACTTCCTGCGGGACACCCAGAGCGGTTTTCGCGCCTACGACCGCGACGCCATCGAGACCCTGGCGAACGACCCTGACATCGGCGACCGGATGGGCGCGAGCACGGACATCATCTACCACGCCCACCGAGAGCGCTACCAGATCCACGAGGTCGGGACGACCATCCGCTACGACGTCGAGCACTCGAGCACGCTCAACCCCCTCGCTCACGGCTACGACCTCGTCCGCAACATCGCCTACACGCTGACGGTCGTCCACCCGTTCAAAACCCTCGGCGCCGTCGGCAGCGTCCTCACCTCCGTCGGGATCGGCATCGCCCTCGAAGGCCTCGCCGTCGGCGCGCAGGGCCAGCAGGTCCCCTTCCTCAGGACCTACGCCGCGACGCTCGTCGCGCTGCTCGGGTTCCTGTTCGTCCTCCTCGCCGTCGACTACCACACGATCAAGTCCCACCCCTACTACCGCCGGTCGAGCGACTGAGAGTGATTATTGTAGATTGTTTCCGGATCGCGCCGACAACGGGGTCGGCGCGTACCGGTACATCGCTACAATAATCACTATGACTCCGCCGCCCGGAACCTGGCCGCGCGCGCTGTTTTATCTCGCCGGCTCTGTCCCCGTCGGTTCGGACACGTTCAGCCAGACGTGGGTGTGCCGGTAGGCGTTGGTCGTCACCGGACGCTCGGGCGGGTCGCCGCGATACAGCATGAAGACGAGTCGGAGTCGCTCGCCCGTCAGCGTCGGCCTGACGGTGTGGTCGACGCGCTCGACGCGCCCGCTCTCGAGGCGCAGACTCACCCGGTCGAACGCCTCGACGGTGGCGACGCGGGTATCGTCGTCGTCCGGAGCGAGTCGCTGGAGCTTCGTTACCACCGTGTACGTCGCCGCCTCGCCCTCGCGGTTCTCGATCTCGAGGTCGACAGTCACGGGGTCGCCGGCGGTGACGTTCTCCGGGTAGTCGCCGGCGACCAGTCGATCGCCGTCGTCGGACAGCACCGCGAACTCCGTGAAGGACTCGCCGGTCTGGGCGGTGCCGGCGACGGTGACCACGCCACCGACGGCGACCACTACCGCGACCGCGACCGCGACGGTCACGAGGTCGAACTCGCGGCCGCGGTGCCCGTCGACCAGACCGACGAGCGCGCGGCGCCACCGACTCGCCGGTCGGTAGCGCTCGGCGGCCGGGAGCCGCTGACGTCTGACCGCCGCGACGACGGTCGCGAGGACGACGAACCCGAGGACGGTCGTGTGCAGCGCGCGGGTCCGCACCAGCCACGGCGAGAAGTTGAGCGCGATGCCGAGCAGCGGCGTCACCACGGCGCCGGTGGCGAAGGCGAGGACGAACCGCTCGAACGCGTCGGGCCGACGCACCCGCTCGGCGAACCGCCGAGCGGTGTCCGCCGACGGCCGCCGCGGGAACAGCGCCGCGACCAGCGCGAAACCGGGGAGGAAGACGGCGACTGCGGCCGCGGCAAGCGCGAGCGATCGCGGCGGCGACTCCAGTCCGAACGACACGGTGACGACGGCACAGGCCAGCGCGACGACGACGAGGAGGTCGAGCGTCTCGCCGACTCGTCCCTCCGAACTGTCGTCCCGCGCTGTCATTGGAACGGGTAGGGCCGCCCGGCGAGAAAAGGTATCGGTCCCCGTCGTCGACGCCTCCCGCTGTGTCGGCTGCCACTGGACCGACTGCCGCGGCCACCGGACCGTCCCTGCCGCGGCCACCGGACCGTCCCTGCCGCGGCCGCCACTGAACTGCCCCAGCCGCAGCAGCCGCCGTCGGGTCGGTCGGCAGTTTTTACTCGGTCGGGGTGGTTGCTCGCGCTATAGATGGCACACAGGGGCACGGGATCAGCGGAGTGCGGCGGTTCCCGCGGCGGGCGGAATCGAGGCGGGTCGACGTAGATGGCGGCGACCGGTGACCCGGCGGTGCCGCCGCGAGGCAGCGAGCGAGAGGGGGACTCCCAGCGACGCTATCGGCTCGCTGGCGTCGCGCTGGCGCTGCTCGGCGTCGCCAGCGCGGTCGCGGCGGCCCTCGTCGACCCCGGCACAGAGCGGGAGATTCTCGTCGGCTTCGCCGGCGTCGGCCTCTACGGCGCGGCCCTCACGTACGTCCTCCGACCCGCCGCCACGCGCGACGTCGACCCCGGCGAGCGCGTTTACGACGCCCTCGCGGCGACGGGCGAGGCGCTCAGAGCCGACCTCGACCTCCCCGACCGCTCGGTCTACGCGCCGACGACCGACCAGCGCGACGGGTTCGCACCGGTCGCTCTCGTGGTCCGCGGCGACGCGACCGGCGCGATCACAGGTCGCAAGCCGGTGCTCGGCGACAGGGTCGCGACGGCGGACGCGACCGACGGCGGAACGGACGCGCCCCCGATCCGACCCGGAGCCACCGACTCGATCGCAGTGTATCCCACCGGCGCGGCCCTGTTCGACGCCTTCGAGGAGATCGCGGTCGTCGACCTGGGGACCGACCCGGTCGAACTCACCGAGCAACTCGCCGAGGCCGCCGTCTCGGGACTCGGCCTCGCTGTCGCGGTCGAACCGTCGATCGATGGAGCCGACGGACGGGCGACCCTGACCGTGCGCGACCCGCGTTTCGGCGCGGCGACCGGGTTCGACCACCCCGTCGTCTCGTTTCTCGCGGTCGGCCTCGCGGTCGGCCTCGACACGCCGGTGACCACCTCGGTCGAACCGCTCGACGTCGACGGAACCTATCGCGTGGTCTGCGAGTGGACGCCCCGGGAGCCAACGGGAGCGACTGGGTCGAATGGCCCGGACTGACAGGACCCGACGGTCGGCGCTCGCGTGGCTCGGCGAGGTGCTCCGGCAGGGCTACCGCGACGGCGGCCTCCGCGGGATGGCCGCGCGCGCCCCGCGATTCCTCCGCGAGGACCTGTTCGGCGAGCGCCTCCGCTGGCAGTTGCTCACCCGCCCCGTTAGCGACGGCCTCGTCGACCGCGAGACGCTCCTCGACGGCGCCACGCCCGGCGAAGACGTCTGGTTCGGCGACCCGCAGGACCCGATCACCGTCGACCTTCCCCCGACCGACGGCGACGGGCCGACCCGCGCGGACCTCCCCGCTCGCCTCGCCGCGAAGGTGGGAACCACTCAACCGGAGCGGCCGTTCGTCCGCGAGTGCCGCGACGCCCGCGTCGTCGGCCCGGACGCGCTGGGCTTCGTCGACGACCGCCTCGTCCTCGAAACCGCCAGCGCCAGCGAGATGCACCTCTACTTCGCGCTGGGTGACCTCTACGACCGCCTCGCCGCTGACCGGTCGCGCTATCGGGCCTACCGCCTCTACCGCCGGGTTCTCGCGGGCGACCGGTCGATGCCGGCGCCCGCGGACGGTCGCGGCGACGCCGTCGAGTCGCTGGAGACGGCCGCGTTCTTCGTCCCCTACTGGCGCAACTACTACCACTGGACCGTCGAGTTTCTCCCGAAGGTGCGCCTGCTGGAGCAGTACCGCGCTGCCACCGGGCGCGAGCCGACGGTCGTCCTCGAAGCGAACCCGCCGGGTTGGGTTCTGGAAACCTTGCGTCTCGCCGGCTGGAACCCAGAGACCTGCGTCGAGTGGCCCGAGACCACCGTCGCCGTCGACCGCCTCGTCGTCCCGCTGCATCGCAACCACTACGTCACGCCGCCGGACGGCCAGTTCGCCGACGACTTCAATCCCTCCAGGGAGGACCTCCAGTGGCTCGCCCGGCGGATGCAGTCGAACGTCTCCGACCCGGAGAGCGGCGAGTTCTCCTCGCGGATCTTCCTCTCGCGCCGGGACACGCCGCGCCGGCCCGTCGCGGACGAGGACGCGATCGAGGCCGCGCTCGCGCCGCTTGGCTTCGAGTCGTACGTCCTCACCGACCTCTCGCTGGCGGAGCAGATCCGGCTGTTCGTCGGCGCCGAGACCATCGTCGCGCCCCACGGCGCCGGCCTGGTGAACATGATTCACGCCACCGACGCGACCGTCGTGGAACTGTTTCCGGAGGACAACGTCGAACCGTACTACTTCTGTCTCGCTCGCCAGTTCGGGTTCGACTATCACTGGCGGGTCTATCCCTCTGCGGACGAGGCGATGGTGGTGGATATCGAGGATCTGGTCGAAACGGTGTCGACTGTGGTGAGCGAGTGACGATGGCCGGACGCAGTTCACTCGCGATCCCGTGAGGAGCGATTCTCCCGACGTGCGACCCATGGGAGAAGCAGTTTTTTATTGGTTGGTTCAGTATCATTTTCCAAGACCTCAAACGAAACATCAGAATCGAACCGGTCTACAAACTCAAAAGCCGAAGACTCAGAGATGGCACAATTCAAAAGAACCGTTTCAGTGATCGACACAGATACTGTTCCAAAAGAAGCACCAGTCGAATATGATGTCAATATCGTCGACGGCCAGATAAGCGAAAACGGTAGTGCATTAGTTTCGATTACTGCAAAGAACACTGGCGATTCTACGTATCCTATCCTCCCGTATTATAAAGGCCGAAGCGCACAGACTGGTGACCCCGGGATTCTACTGTACGAACTCAGAGCGGCGGACAGTCCCTCAGAAGAGTACAAGCCAGAATGTATCGATGACCCATCACCAACTCATGACGGGGTCTTATTTACAACAGAAGCCTATGTATCCAAAATTGAGCCAGGAAAAATTAAGACTTTCAAATACATCATTGCTGACGATCCCTCTGTCCATGGGTGTATCCCACCTGGTGAGTACCGCTTCGAGAGAGATCAACATTTTGCCACTTCTGGTGATAGAATTGAATTTAGATGGGGTTTCACACTACAGATAACCAACTCTTGAAAATCAGATTACTGATTCTTAAGGCGAACCGAACCACTGGGGTTCGCGATCGCGAACGAGCCCCAGCCGGCGCTCGCGACACTCGCGAAGTACAATCAGGATTGAGGAGTTGCAGCCGTATAGCGCAACTACACTTGTGCAATCCGGGGAAATCCGCCGCACAGATCAGTGATTCTTTTCACCGATTGTCAACTTCCAGAGCTCGAATCCGCTGTCGGCACGATTTTCTGACCACGAATTGCTCGCAGCAAAATAGTGGGCCAAACCGGATTTGAACCGGTGACCTCCCGGTTATCAGCCGAGCGCTCAACCTAACTGAGCTATTGGCCCGCTCGCACCAGAGCGTTTCAGTCGGGAGCCTTTAAGGGTTACCTTTCGGGCCGGATCGGGATGCCCTGCGGTGGTTCCACACGCCACACGCCGCCCGCGGATCGCCGCCCGCGCGGCGGTCAGTCCGACCGCGAATCGTCCTCGACGTCCACGTCGTAGGCGTCGTCGTCGAGGTCGTACGCCTCGCCCGCGTCGCCGGCCGACCCGCCGACGTTGCCGCCGGGGAAGTTTCCGCCGGGACCCTGCCCGTCCGGACCCTGCCCGCCTGGCCCCTGTCCACCCTGCTCGAAGGGCGACCCGCCGATGTAGACGTTGCCGGTGGCGAATCCGCCGGTCTTCCTGTCCATGTAGGGGACGACCACGTAGTCGCGGACGACCATCCGGATGGGCGCCCGCGTCAGCGGGATCACGAGGATGAACCCGAGCGCGTCGGTGACGAGTCCCGGAGTGAGGAGCAGTCCACCCGCGACGAGGAGGAAGGCGCCGTCGAGCAGTTCGTTCGTCGGTGCCTCTCCCTGGGCGACCTTCTGCTGGATCTTGCGCATCGTGTGTCGCCCCTCCGCCCGGACGAGGAGCATCCCGATCAGGGCGGTGAGGACGACCAGCAGGACGGTCAGCGGCGCGCCGATCCGCGTCGCGACGAACACCAGAAAGAGGGCGTCGAGCAACGGGATCAGCAAGAGCAGCGCCAGTATCCGGAGCATACCCCCGATTTGGCCCCGCCCACTCAAACACTTTTCGAGCGACCGAACGCCGCTGCGGACGTCCCGGCGGCGTTTCGAACGTCCCAGCGGCGTTGCGGACGACCAGACGACACTCCGGACTCCGGCCGGCGTTACCGCGCCGCCAGCCCGACCTCGATCGGATCGGTGGGCTGGAGGGTGATCTGCATCGACAGGTCCAGCGGCGGCTCGGTGACTGTTTCGAAGCGAAACCGGCGGGCGAGCGTCGCGAGGACGAGTTTCGTCTCCATGAGCGCGAAGCGCATCCCGATGCAGTGGCGCGACCCGCCGCCGAACGGGAAGTAGGCGTACTCCGGGCGCCCGGCGTCGGTGTCGGCCGCTCCCGACTCGTCGCCGTCCGCACCCTCGTCAGCCCACCGCTCCGGGCGGAAGCTGTCGGGGTCCGCGAACCAGCGCTCGTCGCGGTGGACGACCCACTGCGGGAGCGAGACGAGAGAGCCCTCGGGCACGCGATAGCCCTGGAACGCGACGTCGCGCGTGGGTTCGCGGAAGACGGTGTACGCCGGCGGGTAGAGTCGCAGCGCCTCGTCGACCACGTTGTCGAGGTAGTCGAGTTCGAACAGGTCGGTCGCGCCGGGGCGCCCGTCGAGCGCCGCGTCGAGTTCGTCGTGGAGGCGGGCCTGTTTCTCGGGGTTGGTCGCGAGGAGGAAGGTCGCGTACGAGAGCGTCAGCGCGGTGGTCTCGTGGCCGGCGAACAGGAAGGTGAAGAGGTGGTCGCGGATCTCTGTCTCGGAGAGAGAGGTAGTGTCACCGTCGGTCCCGTCCCCCAGGTCGAGCGAGAGCAGTATCGAGAGCAGGTCGTCGAACTCGCCGTCGCTGGCGCGGCGCTGGGCGACCATCTCGGCGATGGCCTCGTCGAAAGCGGCGACGGCGCGCTTGCAGCGGCGGTTGGCGGGCGTGGGGACCCACAGGGGGAGATACGCCGAGAGTGAGCCGGCGTCGAACCGCTCGGAGATGACGCCCGCGGCGTCGCGGATCGCCGACTCGCGCTCGCGGATGTCGACGTCGAGCAGCGTCTTCGCCAGGATCTCGAGCGTGAGCGAGCGCATCTCCGCGGAGACGGCGACGGTACTGTGGCCCGTCGCCAGTCCGCCGGCCCACTCGTCGGCGCGCTCGTCGGCGAACCGGGCCATCATGTCCGCGTAGGTCTCGATACGCTCGCGGTAGAAGGAGGGCTGGAGCGCGGTGCGGTGGCGCTGCCACTCGTCGCCCTCGAGGAGAAAGAGGCCGCCGTCGGCGATCTGTCCGAGGGTGTCCTGCGTGAGCGAGGCCCGCCCGAAGTGGGCGTCGTCGGTCACGAGCACGCGCTCGATGTCCGCGGGGTCGGTGAGCATGAACCCGGTGTCGCCGCCGATGGCGTAGCGGACGATGTCCGAGTCGTAGGCGCCACACCGCTCGTAGAACGCCAGCGGGTCCCGGAGGAATTCGATCGTGTTCCCCGCGAGCGGGAGGCCGTCCGGCCCCGGGACGTCCCCGCCCGGGCGCAAGGACGCGTCCGACCCTACGGTCGCTGACCCGTCCGACCCCGCGGCCGATGACTCGGCCCCCGCGTCGCTGGCCCCGTCACGGTCACCGCCCGGCTCGCCGTCCGCCCCCGAAGGCACTGGCTCTGCCATCACTAGCGAGTACGGACGGCAGCGGCAAGGCACTTCGGCCGGGTCACCGCGGCGGTTTATAACGGGTCGCTCGCGATCGGAGTGAACCCGTTCACGCCGCCAGCAGGCCGACGACCAGCGCCGTCAGGGCGAGGTTGGCAAACGAGCAGACGAGCATCCCCTTCCAGCCGACGGAGAGGAGCTGGTCGATTCGGACCCGTGGGACGGAGTAGCGCGCCCACTGCGTGAACAGGAAAAACGACCACATCTTCACCAGGAACCAGACGAACCCCGGCAGGACGGGACCGGCGGGCCCGCCGAGGAAGATCGTCGTGATGATCGCCCCCGAGAGGAAGATGTGCAGGAACTCGCCGAGATAGAGGAGGACGAAATACACCGAGGAGTACTCGGTCTGGACGCCGGCGACGATCTCCGTCGGCGCTTCGGCGGTGTCGAAGGGGTTGCGACCGACCTCCGCGAGCGACGCGACGACGAACAGGACGAACGCGAAGGGGTTGACGAAGGCGAACCACGACGGGATCGCCACGGGGCCGAGCGTCAGCAGGGTCGCCTGCTGAGCGGTGACGATCTCCGAGAGCTGCAGCGAGCCCGCAAAGAGGACGACGGAGACGCCGGTGACGACCAGCGGGATCTCGTAGGCGACGTTCATCGCGATGGCGCGCAGGCTGCCCAGCAGCGAGAACTTGTTGTTCGACGCGTAGCCGGCCATGACGAGGCCGACCGTCGCCAGCGAGGCGACAGCGAAGGCGTAGGCCAGCCCCGTCTCCGGGTCGGCGATCTGGACCCCGCTGCCCATCGGGATGACCGCAAAGCCCAGCAGTGCGGAGTAGGTCACCAGCAGCGGCCCCAGGTCGTAGGCCGGGCGGTCCACCTGCTCGGGGACGATCAGTTCCTTGGAGAGCAGGCGCACCACGTCGGCGACGATGATGAGCACGCCGTAGGGGCCGTGTCGGTTCGGCGCGATCCGGTCGGTGAAGTCGGCGAACAGTTTGCGCTTGGCCCACGGCCCCGTCACCGCCGCGAGCGCGAGGACAGTCGAGCAGACGAACGCGGCGCCGACCAGTCCCGCGACGAACTGCTCGACCGGGCCCGCGTTCGACCCGAACCCCAGTGCGCGCTCGATGGTCGCCGGTAACGTTCGTAGCGGTTCCCCCGCGAGTTCACCCATCGCCATACCGGGAGTTGGCCCGGCACCCCCGGAAGCGATCTGCCGGTTTTCCGAGGCCGTTTAAGTCGGTGCGGGCTGGACGCTCCTGCGCGAGGAGCGACAACGCAGTCCTTAAGCGCGGCGTGGGGATACATCCGTCAATGACTGTCATCGGAATCGTCGGACTGCCGGGGAGCGGGAAAAGCGAGGCCGCGGCCGTCGCCCGCGAGGCGGGCGTGCCCGTCGTCACGATGGGCGACGTGATCCGTCAGGCCTGCCGAGACCGCGGACTCGACCCCGCCACCCATCACGGCGAGATGGCTCGCACCCTCCGCGAGGAGAACGGGGTCGACGCCATCGCCCAGGAATCGCTCCCGCTCATCGAAGCGTCCCTCGAAGACAGCGACACCGTCGTCGTCGACGGCATCCGCTCGGACGTCGAAGTCGAGCGCTTCGTCGAGGCCTTCGGCGACGAGTTCGTCCTCGTGAAAGTCGCCGCGCCGGACGAGGCCCGCGCCGAGCGCCTCGACCTCCGCGGACGCGACGCTGGCGCCGAGGAGGGCGGCGAGTCCCTCGACGAACGCGACGAGCGCGAACTCGGCTTCGGCATGGGCGAGGCGATGGCGATGGCCGACCGCACCGTCCACAACGACGGCACCCTGGCGGAGTTCCAGGACGCCATCCGCGACTTGCTCGCGGACGACGCCACAACCGGAGGTACCGAGTCGTGAGCACCGTCTACAGCGTCGACGTGCAGGTCACCGCGCCCGTCTACGACACCGAGGTCACCGACCGCGTCGTCGACGCCATCTTCAACCTCTTCCCCGACGTCGAGATCGAGGAACAGCCGGGTGAACTCGTCGCGACGAGTCACTCGCTGGAGCACCTCTCGGAGGGCCTGCACCGCCAGGAGATCCTCGACACCGCGCGGGGCACCTTCTTCGACGGGCGCCGCGGTGACACCTTCTCGTTCGACCTGAAGAAACAGCCCGCCTTCGAGGGCGTGATCAACTTCGCGGTCGGCGAGCCCAGCGAACTCGGGGACCTCCACGTCCGCGTGCGCGTGAACGACCCCGACGTGGAATCCTACATCGACCACGTCGCACCGCCCACCGAGGACGGCCAGCCCATCGACGTCGAGGACTGACGCCACGGGAGACGAGAGGCCAGAACCGATTGCGGTGGCGCGCGCCGTCGCGCCCGCCGTGGCGCGACGTTCCGTGCGAGGTCTTCGCGAGCGTGCGAGCGAAGGCTCGTCAGAGCTCGCTCTGACGGTGGATGAGTAGCGCAGGAACGAGCAGGGCGAGATTTCCAATCTCGCTGGCAGTCGGGCGACGAGTCGCCCGACGACAACGCAATCGGCTGGGGAGGTTCGTGGCTGTCTGCGGTGCTGTGCGGAGCGGTCGCGGTGGGGAGCGGTGCGGTCCTGGTGGACTGAAAGGGCGAGGCGTGCGAGGCGCTTGCGCCTCGATGCCGAACGGCGCTGCCGTGAGGCGCGCTCGCGCTTGCTTGGTCGACTGAGCGTGGCACTATTCTCGCGGGCGGTGGGAGAGCGAGAATATCCCGCGCAGCGACCGCGAGCGGGTCGAGGGCTTTCAACTCTCAAGATCGAGTGCGGTTGCGGTGTTGTCGGCGGTCGTGGGTGCTGTCGCGGTGTTGTCTGCTGGCGCGGTCTCTGTTACTCGTAGCGAGCGGGACGACGAATCTCGTCGAACGGTCGCATCGACGGCCCCGCTGTCCGATACACCGACAAGGGGGGAGCGCGACAATATCGTATGCCCACGCTCGAAGACACCTATCTCGAGAACAGGTGGCGGGTCCAGCCCCAGCACGCGAACAACTACCAGACGGTCCACGGGGGGAACGTGATGAAGTGGATGGACGAACTCGGCGCGATGTCGGCGATGCGCTTCGCGGGCGAGCCGTGTGTCACCGCGAGCATCGACGAGATGAACTTCCACCGGCCGGTCCCCGTCGGCGAAGTCGTCGTCATCGAGGCGTTCGCCCACGACGCCGGGCGGACGAGCGTCAAGGTTCAACTCCACGCCGCCCGCGAGAACCCCCGGAGCGGCGACCGCGAGACGACCACCCGCTCGCGGTTCGTCTTCGTCGCCGTCGACGAGAACGGCCGCCCCGTCGAAGTGCCCGACCTCTCGGCCGAGTCCGACCGCGACGCCGAACTCCGGGCCCGTGCCGCCGACTGGAGCCCCGGCGACGCGCTCTGAACGGGACGACCACAAGACCATGTGTTAGTTTATAGAAATAAGGGGTATGTGGGATGGAGATCCGAGTAGCGGCCCGCCTGCCGGATATCAAACCCGCGACGCGACGGTCCCCGAGACGGAGTCGAGGCGGACCCGGATCAAGAAGGTACTGT